>OJPN01000608.1_pt1 | contig 29942 bp, 30 predicted proteins | sample 1598511 | NCBI WGS metagenome assembly OJPN01 (sample SAMN03922485, study PRJEB24848) | human gut metagenome | isolation source: stool sample | host: Homo sapiens | place: Germany | collected 2011-05
AGTCCGTCTCGTGGGCTCGGAGATGTGTATAAGAGACAGCTTAAAAACAATTTATGACTTAAATTCCAATTTATCGAGGGCTTTCATTTCTAAGGGTATTGAGATTTAAGGGTGTGCATCTTTTAACGAAAAGTCTGAGCGGGTGCGCATTTTGTATCAAAGTAGGTCACTACTTTTAAAAGAGGCTATAAAGAAGATATAGCCCATGAAAACCCCGATTTTATCGTTTTTTTTGCTGCCCAAACGGCGATTTTAAGTCTACCGGATCGTAGATGCAAAATCGCCGTTTTTCCTTTGTGGATAGACTCGAACCCTCGAAAACAGAATGATCCATATGCACAGGCAGGTAGAAATCAAAAATCTCCTGCTGGCCACCGATACCCTCACCGACGCCGAAAAAGCTACCTGCAACGGATGCTGGACGGTGTCGCCGAAACCGAGCGGCGGCGGGAAAGCGTAAGATTCACAGAATTTACAATTTAGCCGTTTACTATTTGCGAGAGCTTGTGCTACACTATCTATCACAAACGGCGGTCGGCCGGATGCTTTTGCGGCGACCCCGGATCACACGGAGGAAACGCCTATGAATGAGGTCAAATCACCGAAAAAGCCCCTGCTGTACTACTACCTGCTGGTGATGCTGGTGCTGCTGCTGTTCAATCTGCTGGCCATGCCGTGGATCTCCGAGCACCAGATCAAGGAGGTGGACTACAACACCTTCGTCAGCATGGTGGAGAAGAAGGAGATCGGCAAGGTGGACATTCAGGAGCAGGATAACCGCATCCTGTTCACCGACCCCGAAGAAAAGACCATCTATAAGACCGCCATGGTGCCGGATGACGATCTGGTGTCCCGGCTGCTGGAGGCGGGCATCTCCACCAGCGGCACGGAGATCCAGCAGACCTCGCTGCTGGTGAGTATTCTGGGTTGGGTGCTGCCGCTGATCATCTTCATTGGACTGGGGCAGATGCTGTCCCGCAGTCTCATGAAGAAAATGGGCGGTGGAAACTCTATGATGTTCAACATGGGCAAGTCCAACGCCAAGGTCTACGTCAAGTCCGCCGAGGGCATCAAGTTTGACGATGTGGCCGGAGAGGACGAGGCCAAGGAGAATTTACAGGAGGTGGTCAACTACCTCCACGATCCCAGCAAGTATCAGGACATCGGTGCCTCCATGCCCAAGGGCATCCTGCTGGTGGGCCCTCCGGGTACCGGTAAGACCATGCTGGCCAAGGCCGTGGCCGGTGAGGCCAACGTGCCGTTTTTCTCCATGTCCGGCTCCGAATTTGTGGAGATGTTCGTGGGCATGGGCGCCAGCAAGGTCCGTGACCTGTTCCGTCAGGCCAAGGAGAAGGCCCCTTGCATCGTGTTCATCGACGAGATCGACGCCATCGGCAAGAAACGTGACGGCCAGCTGGGAGGCAACGACGAGCGGGAGCAGACCCTGAATCAGCTGCTAACGGAGATGGACGGCTTCGAGGGCAACACCGGCGTCATCATTCTGGCGGCTACCAACCGTCCGGAGTCACTGGATCCGGCACTGACCCGTCCCGGCCGTTTTGACCGCCGGGTACCGGTGGAGCTGCCGGATCTGAAGGGCCGTGAGGAAATTCTAAAGGTCCATGCCAAGAAGATCAAGATCGCTGAGGATGTGGATTTCAACAAGGTGGCCCGCATGGCCTCCGGCGCTTCCGGCGCAGAGCTGGCCAACATCGTCAACGAGGCGGCTCTGCGGGCCGTCCGGGACGGCCGCCGCTTCGCCACGCAGGCGGATCTGGAGGAGAGCATCGAGGTGGTCATCGCCGGTTACCAGAAGAAGAATGCTATTATGACCGACCACGAGAAGAAGATCGTCTCCTACCACGAGATCGGCCATGCGCTGGTGGCGGCCATGCAGACCCACTCCGCTCCGGTGCAGAAGATCACCATCGTACCCCGCACCTCCGGTGCCTTGGGCTATACCATGCAGGTGGAGGAGGGCAACCACTACCTCATGACCAAGGAGGAGATGGAGAACAAGATCGCTACCCTTACCGGCGGCCGGGCTGCCGAGGAGGTGGCGTTCGGCTCCGTTACCACCGGGGCCTCCAACGACATCGAGCAGGCCACCAAACTGGCCCGTGCCATGATCATCCGCTACGGCATGAGCGACGACTTCGGTATGGTGGCGCTGGAGACCGTCACCAACCAGTATCTGGGAGGCGACGCCTCGTTGGCCTGCTCCGCCGATACCCAGACCAAGATCGACCAACAGGTGGTGGAGCTGGTGAAGCGGGAGCATGACAAGGCGGTGGACATCCTTACGGCGAACCGGGAGAAGCTGGACCGTCTGGCGGCCTTCCTCTATGAGAAGGAGACCATCACCGGCGAGGAATTCATGCACATTCTGGGGGAGTGAGCAGCTGATTTTCCGCCGAAAAACATTTAAGACTTTTGTAATAATTACCCCCGAATTTTTGTAACATCCCTTGGGTATCCTATACTTGCAAGAGACAAATAACTTTTTTCATCAATCTTCCTACCATGAAGGCGGAGAACCGAGAGGTTCTCCGCCTTGTGGTTTTAGCAGGTCTATTTTCCACCGCCGGTGCATACCATGAAGGGACAAAGCCCTATAGACGGTACAGAGGAGAGGGAGGTATGGCCCATGCGTTCCTGTGCGGCGGTGACACTTGTGCTGATGCTTTTACTGTTCGGCATCCCATGGTTGGCGGAGGCTCCGGAGGGGGGACAGGCCCAGCCGGAGCCGCTCGCCGCTGAGGAGCAGCGGGCGGATGCGGACATTGCCCTCACCGTGTGGGACGGGCAGGAGCTGCGGCAGATGACCATGGCGGAGTATCTGCCGGGGGTGGTGCGGGGGGAGATGCCCGCCGCCTTCTCCCAGCAGGCGCTGGACGCTCAGGCTGTGGCGGAGCGCACCTTCATCTGCTACCACATGGCGGGCGGCCGTAAGGATGCCCACCCGGAGGCGGATGTCTGTACCTCCCCGGCCTGCTGCAGCGCCTACGTATCGCAGGAGGACGCAGCGGCCCGGTGGGGCGACAAGGCGGAGGAGTACGAGACCAAGGTGCAGCAGGCAGTGCGGGATACCGACGGGCAGATCATCCTCTATGACGGCTCGCCCATTCTGGCGGCCTTCCACTCCTCCTCCGCCGGGGTCACAGCAGATTCCGGGGATGTGTGGTCCTCCTCGCTGCCGTATCTGCACAGCGTGGAGACCCCGGAGGGGGAGGACAGCGTCCCCAACTATTACAGCGTCAGCACCTTCTCCCCGGAGGAGTTCCGGGAGATCTTTCTGGCGGCCCATGGGGATGCCGACCTCTCCGGCGACCCGGCGGAGTGGTTCCGGGATCGGACGGTCAACGACTCCGGCCGGGTGGAGCGTGTGACCATCGGCGGTGTCAGCGTGGAGGGGACGGAGGTGCGGCGGCTGTTCTCCCTGCGCTCGGCGTGCTTCACCGTGGATACGGGTGAGGAGGGCGTTACCTTTCGGGTCACGGGCTTCGGCCACGGCGTGGGCATGAGCCAGTACGGAGCTGAGCTGCTGGCCCGTCAGGGCAAGACGTGGCAGGAGATCATACACTGGTACTATGCCGACGTTACCATTGGGGCGTATAAGGAGTAGGGAAATTTCCGGGGCTTGACCCGTTGAAATAGCGGCGTCTGCATGGTATAATCGCCCATGACAAGACATGAAACGGAGGCGACCGCTATGGGACAGGACGTGTTCATCAGCTATAAATCCGAGGAATTTCAAGAGGCGGATTGGGTCCGGCAGCAGCTGAAGAGCGGCGGTATCAGCTGCTGGATGGCACCGAACAGCATCACCGGCGGTGCCAGCTATGCCACGGAGATCCCACAGGCCATCCGGAGCTGCCGGGCTGCACTCTGACGGAGGCACAGACGGAGAGCCTTGACCTGACAGGTTTCCCCAAGCTGCGGTCGCTGGATATCAGCGGCATCGCCGCATGGCAGCAGCTGCCGCAGCTGCCGGAGGGCGTAACGCAGCTGGATATCAGCCATACGGCGGTGACGGATATCCGCACCCTGACAGAGGCAAGCTATCACGATCTCATCCTGAGCTATCAGACGACCATGGATTGGGAGACGCTGGGGGCCTGCAATACCTATCAATTCACGGTGCTGGACTGCCCACTGGATCGGCAGGTAGCCGTGCGCACGGCGCTCGAGAATCGGGTGGAGTACGCCACGGAGCTGCCGGTGCAGAGCGATGAGCTGCTGTCAAAGACTATGCGGGGAGAGATCAGCTTTAGCTGATACCTACGTCAACAAAAAGGGATGCTGATACAGAGTATCAGCATCCCTTTTTGTTGTCGGAAGAAAAAGACCCCTGCGGCCCCAAGGGGGGGAGCAGGGGTCTTCATGATACGCTTTTTCGATGCCCTCACGCCTGGGGCTTTTCAAACTCCTTGGCCACGTCCGCCAACAGCTGCCGGATGGGCAGGTGCTGGGGACAGATGCGCTCACACTGGCCGCAGCGGATGCAGTCCGATGCCTTGCGGCCCGGCCCGGTGTGGACGTCCTCATAGTAAAAGTCGGCGTTCCAGTCGTGGTAGAGTTGCTTGGTGTTCATCAGGGCGAACAAATTGGGGATGGCGATGTGCTGGGGACATCCATCCACGCAGTAGCGGCAGGAGGTGCAGGGGATCAGGTGCATCCCGTGGAAGATCGCCTGCACCCGATCCACGGCGGCCCGCTCCTGCGGATCCAGCGGCCGGAAGTCCTTCATAAAGGCGATGTTGTCCTGCATCTGCTCCGGTGTGCTCATACCGGAGAGCACCATCAGGATGCCCTCGAAGCCGGCGGCGAAGCGGATGGCATAGCTGGCGGGGCTGCCGCCGTGGAGCTCGTCCAGCACAGCCTTGGCCTGGGGCGGCAGGTTGGACAGATGCCCGCCCTTCACCGGCTCCATCACCAGCACGGGCTTGTTGTGGCGGCGGCACACCTCGTAGCACAGGCGGCTCTGGACACCGGGGTCGTCATAGTCGGCGTAGTTGAACTGGATCTGCACCACCTCGATTTGGGGATAGGTGGTGAGGATCTCCTCCAACACCTCCGCCCGGTCGTGGAAGGAGATGCCCACATGGCGGACCTTGCCCTCGGCCTTCAGGGCGAAGGCCGTCTCATAGGCCCGGCACTCCCGGAAGTGGCCGAAGTTCCCGGCATGCTGAGAGTGCATCAGGTAGAAATCGAAGTACTCCACGCCGCAGGCCTCCAGCTGGCGCTGAAAGAAGGGGCGGATGTCTGCCTCGGTCTTGAAGTAGCTGCCGGTGAGCTTATCCGTCAGCACATAGCGGTCTCTGGGGTAGCGGCTGGTGAGACAGTCCCGCAGGGCCGTCTCGCTCTTGCCCTGCAGATAGCCGTGGGCGGTGTCGAAGTAGTTAAAGCCCGCCTCCAGAAATGCGTCCACCATCTGACACATCTGGACCTTGTCTACCTCGTCGCCTGACATGGGCAGGCGCATACAGCCGAAGCCGAAATTTTTCTTGATACGGTCCATGAATATCCCTCCTCAACGGCGTTTTGCGGTATTTTCCGCCTTTATTTTACGCAAAAGCGGAGGGACTGTCAAGCGGCCGGTGGACAGGGGGATGTCAGGGCTTGGACGGACCCATGCGATATCCCTTACCCCACACGGTGCAGATGGCACCGCTGCCCACCTTTTGGCGGATGTTGCGGATGTGGACCATGACGGTGTTCTTGCAGCTGTAAAAGTACGGTTCCTCCCAGATGCTCTCGTAGAGGTTCTCCGCCGAGAAGATTTTGTTGGGATAGGAGGCCAGCAGCAGGACGATGCGATACTCCAGCTCCGTCAGCGGTACCTCCCGACCCTCCTGCCACACGGTGCCGGCGGCGGTATCCACCTCCAGCCCGCCGCACCGCAGCCGCCGCTCCAGACCGGTGGGCCGGGCGCCGTAGACGCAATAGCGCCGCAGGAGCGCCTTCACCCGCACCGCCAGCTCATGGCAGGAGACGGGCTTTTCCAGGCAGTCATCCCCTCCCACGGAGAAGGACAGGGTCTTGGCGCTCTCGTCCGCCTTCTCCAGCAAGAACAGCACCGGCGCAGCGGACTGCCGCCGCAGGGCGGTGCAGGCGTCGAAGCCGCTCATATCCGGCAGCTGCTGGGGCAGGATGACAAGGTCTGTATTCCGCCGCAGCTGAGTCAGCAGGGTGGCCCCACCGGCGGCCTCCTCCAGCACGCAGTTCTCCCCTGCCAGCAGGAACCCCAGATTGGAGCGCAGCTCCGGATCCGGATCGGCACACAGAATACATCGCTTCTGCATGATATCTCCTCCTTGACAAATAGTGCAGAAAATTCGACAAAACTTGATAAAAACCATATATACAAAAGAATATAGTGCTGAAAATAATCTGTGGTCTTATGATAGCGATTCTGCCGCCGCCGTCAATCCCCTGAGGGCTTTTTTAGCAGAGCCTTAAGAAACCTTCATACTTTTTGCTACGAAATATTAAGGAGGCACCGGTAGAATAGGATCATCCTCCCGGAAGGGGTGACGGGGATAGACCCCTCAAATTTGGTGAACGCAGCCGCCGGACAACATCCGGCGGCTGCGCTTTATCCGGTGAAGAACGGCACACGGCGGGAGGTGCTGACGGGAGAGAGGGTTTTCCGTCTTCAGAAAACTTAAGAAACACCCTGTCGGTTTATTAAGCTTCCGGACCCATAATCGGTGCCGTTAGGAGCCACGGAATATCCTATAAGGAGGTCGAATCACGCAATGGAAAAGAAACGCACAAAAATCGCATACTTTACAGCCGTCGGTGTATTCCTCGTTTTGCTGGTGGTGCTGGGCCTTACATACCGGGAGACGCCCCTGCCCACGCTGGAGGTAGAGGGGGAGCCGGTGCTGGCCGACACGCCCTTTGCCGGTACCTTCTGGTCCCTGCTGCCGCCCATCGTGGCCATCGTGCTGGCCCTGATCAGTAAGGAGGTCTACTCGTCCCTGTTTCTGGGGTGTTTGGTGGGCGCTCTGCTGTACGCCCAGTTTGCCCCATGGGACACCATTGTGGCGCTGGTGGGCGCAGACTACGGCATCGTCTCCGTGCTGGCCGACAGCGGCAACATGGGCATCATCGTCTTTCTGGTGACGCTGGGCATCATGGTGGATCTGATGAACAAGGGCGGCGGATCGGAGGCCTTCGGACGCTGGGCCTCCAAGACCGTAAAGACCCGGTGCGCCGCACAGCTGCTGACCATGCTGCTGGGCGTGCTGATCTTCATCGACGACTACTTCAACTGCCTGACGGTGGGCGCTGTGATGCGGCCCGTCACCGAGAGCCACAAAATTTCCCGTGCCAAGCTGGCCTACCTCATCGACGCCACGGCGGCCCCGGTGTGCATGATCGCCCCGGTGTCCTCGTGGGCGGCGGCGGTATCCGGCTATGTGCAGTCCGACGCCGTCAACGGCATCGAGATGTTCATCAAGCAGATCCCGTGGAACTACTACTGTCTGCTGACGCTGGTGATGATCGTGGTGCTGTCGGTGATGAACATCGACTACGGCTCCATGCTGACCCATGAGTATAATGCTCAGGTGAAGGACGATCTCTTTACCACGCCGGAGCGCCCCTTTGAGGGGGCCGACGACTATGAAAAGCCCGCCCGTGGCCGCTCCTCCGTGCTGGATCTGCTGCTGCCGGTGGTGGTGCTGATCGTGGTGTGCATCGTGTCCCTGATCTGGTCCGGCGGATACTATGACGGCGAGAGCGAGTACTTCCACGACTTCGTGGGGGCCTTCTCCAACTCCTCCTCCGGCATGGCGCTGGCCTTGGGTGGCCTTATGGGGATGCTGTTCACGGTGGTGTACTTCTGGCTGCGGGGGGCCATCTCCTTTGAAAAGTCTATGGAGTCTGTGCCGCAGGGCTTTATCCAGATGATCGCCCCCATCCTCATTCTGACCTTTGCATGGACCCTGTGCTCTTTCACCCGCTTCGGGATGTACTCCGCCGTGTTCGTCAAGAATGCCATGGCAGGGGCCGGGGATCTGAAGGTGTTCCTGCCGGCGGTGATCTTCCTCATCGGCTGCGCCATCGGCTTTGCCACCGGCACCTCCTGGGGGACCATCGGCATCATGGCCCCTATCGTGGTGTCCGTGTTCAACTACGACGTGGAGCCGGTGCTGTGTACCATCGGTCTGGCGGCAGCCTGCTCCGGCGGCGTTATGGGCGACCACTGCTCGCCCATTTCCGACACCACCATCATGGCCTCGGCGGGCGCTCACTGCTTCCACCTGAACCATGTGTTCACCCAGTTGCCCTATGCCCTCACCGCCTCCGGTGTGGCCTTCGTCAGCTTCATCATCGCAGGACTTGTGCAGTCGGTGTGGCTGTGTCTGGCCATTGCCGTGGCGCTGATGATCGGCACACTGCTGGTGATCCGGGCCATTGTGTCCCGCCGTCACGCAGGTATCTTCCAGGAGATGGCACAGGCCAGTCAGCAGCTGCTGCACCGCTGACACCGTCTCGTCCGTGGCCGACAAAAAACAGGGAAGCGCACAGCGCTTCCCTGTTTTATTATGCTGTTGGGGAAAAATTACGGGCGGATGACCTTACCGGCGGAGGTCATGGTCTCCACGATGTCATACATATTGGTGACGGAGCCAACGGCCAGTTTGTCGGTGAGACCGTAGTAGTTCAGGCAGGTGCCGCAGGTGCGGATCTCCACACCCTGTGCCTCCATGTTCTTCAGGTCCTCGATGGAGACGGAACCCTCGGTGGTGACCTTGGCGCCGCCGTTATAGAACAGGATGGTGCGGGGCAGACGCTCCTGTTGGCTCAGGGCGTAGAGAAAGCCCTTCATCAGCGTGGCACCCAGCGTGTCGTCGCCGGAGCCGAGGCAGCTGGTACCGATGACCACCACGGTGTTGTCCCGGTTATCCGGGGTGCAGGCTGCCTCCTCCGGAGCGGTGCCGGACACGGCGGCGGGGTCGTCCACCGTCAGGGTCACCACGAATAGCTTCTCCTCCCGCTTCTCGGCGCTGAACTTCAGGCCCTTGCCGGTGGCCAGACGGTTCAGGTTCTGTACGGCGGTCTCGTTGTCCACATGGACCTCCACCGTACCGGCCTCGGTCATGCCGGACAGGGCGTGGATGGTTTTCGTGACGGGAATGGGGCAGGCGTCGCCCACGGCGTTGACTAAAATTTTGCTCATGTGATGTTACCTCCTATCAAGCTGCCCGCTGGGGCGGGAACCTTTGCTTGGGTTCATTATACCGCCCCGGTGGGGACGGGTAAAACGGCAAAAAACGATGGATGCCGGCGTTTCATAGGAAAATGCGATACGACGGCCGTTACCGGCACAGATGGCAGGCCACCCGGTGGCCGCCGCCCATGTCGCAGAGCTCCGGCTTCTCCGCCCGGCAGCGGTCTGTGGCGTAGGGGCAGCGCCCGGCGAACCGGCAGCCGGGAGGCGGGTCCACGGGACTGGGGACCTGTCCTTGCAGCACGCTGCGGGGGCGGGCCCGTTCCACCTTGGGATCGGGAATGGGGATGGCGGCGATGAGGGCCTTGGTGTAGGGGTGCAGGGGGTGGGTGTACAGCTCCTGCGCCGTGCTCTCCTCCACTACCTCCCCCAGATACATTACCAGAATACGGTCCGACAGGTGCCGCACCATGGACAGATCATGGGAGATCAGCAGATAGGTCAGGGACTTCTGTTCCCGCAGGTCCAGCAGCAGATTGACGATCTGGGCCTGAATGGACACATCCAGCGCCGAAATGGGCTCGTCGCACAGCAGCAGCCGGGGCTCCACCGCCAGCGCACGGGCGATGCCGATGCGCTGGCGCATACCGCCGGAGAACTCGTAGGGATAGCGGTCGATGCCGGAGGGGTTCAGACCCACCTGCTCCATCAGGGCCTGCACCTTCTCCCGGCGCTCCGCCTGACTGGCGTACAGGTGGTGGATGTCCATTCCTTCGGCAATGAGGTCAATGACCTTGTTTTTGGGGTCCAGTGAGGCGTAGGGGTCCTGAAAGACCGTCTGCACCTGACAGCAGAAGGCACGGCGCTTGGCACCACGCATCCGGTGGATGTCCTCCCCACGGTACAGGGAGACACCGTCGGTTTTGCTGTACAGGCCGATGGCGGTGCGGCCGCAGGTGGTCTTGCCGCAGCCGGACTCACCCACGATGCCGAGAATTTCTCCCTCCTGCACAGAGAAGCTCACGTCATCTACCGCCCGCAGGACCTTGCGGCCCCCGGCGGGAAAGTATTTTTTCAGGTGCTCCACCTGAAGGATGGGCTGACTCATGCCGTCACCTCCTGTTCTGCGTGGTGGCAGGCCACCAGATGGCCACCGCCCAGATCCCGCAGATCCGGCATCTCCCGGCGGCACTGCTCCGTGGCGTGGGGGCAGCGGGGGGCGAAGGGGCAGCCCGGCTCCGGTGCGATCAGCTCCGGGGGCGTCCCCTCGATGGTGTAGAGCCGTCCGCCGCCCATTTCGTCCAGACGGGGAGAGGCCTTTTGCAGACCCTTGGTGTAGGGATGGGCGGGCTGATAGAAAATTTCATCGGTGGTGCCGGTCTCCATGACGCATCCGGCGTAGAGGATGACGATACGCTGGGCCAGTCCCGCCACCACACCCATGTCATGGGTGATGAGCAGCACCGTGGTGCCGCTGCGCTCCTTCATCTGGCGGATCAGGTCCAGAATCTGGGCCTGAATGGTCACGTCCAGCGCTGTGGTGGGCTCGTCGGCAATCAGCAGTTCCGGCTGACAGGCCAGAGCAGAGGCGATCATCACCCGCTGGCGCATACCGCCGGAGAACTCGTGGGGATACCGGCGCAAGGCCGTCTCCGGGTCGGAGATGCCCACCAGCGCCAGCATCTCCGCCGCCTTCTCCAGCGCCTCCTTGCGGCCGATCTTCTGATGGAAGCGGTAGCACTCGGCGATCTGATGGCCGATTTGCATGGTGGGATTCAGGGAGGTCATGGCGTCCTGAAAGATCATGGCGGCCTCCCGGCCCCGATAGCTTTGCCACTGTTTTTTGCCGTAATCGAGGATGTTCTCCCCGTGGCAGAGGATCTGACTGCCGGGCTGACAGCGTCCGCCGGTGACCTCCGTCAGGCCCATGAGGGAGCGGGCCGTCACGGATTTGCCGCAGCCGGATTCCCCCACCAGCGCCACGCACTCGCCCTGATCCATGTAGAAGCTGACGCCCCGCACTGCTTCCACCACGCCACGGCGGGTGGGAAAGTGGATACGGAGGTCACGGATATCATATTGATGCATGGCTTACCTCCCAGAATTGGGGCTGAAGCGGCGGCGGAAGCCGTTGCCCAGCACATTGAAGCACAGAACGGTCAGCAGGATGCACACGCCCGGATAGACCGCCAGTGAGGGGTGGGTGAGAATGTAGGTCTGGGCGCCCTCCAGCATACCGCCCCAGGAAGGGTTGGGGATGGAGATGCCGAAGCCCAGATAGCTCAGGGACGACTCCGTCAGGATGGCGGAGGCGATGCTGTTGGTGGAGGCCACCAGCACCGGGGAAAAGACGTTGCGGGCAAAGTGTCGGGTGATGACCCAGCTCTTCCGGGCGCCCAGCCCCTCGGAGGCCAGAATGAAGTCCCGCTCCCGCAGACTCAGTACCTCCGCCCGGACGATGCGTGCCACGCCCATCCACGAGAACAGACCGATGGTCACCACCAACGTCCGGATGCCGGCGTTCATATAGATGTTCAGGGTAATGATAATGAGGAAGCTGGGTACCGACATGAGGATGTCCACGATGCGCATCATGAAGCCGTCCACCAGCTTGCCGGAGGAGCCGCTGACGATGCCGTACACCGTGCCGAACACGATGGAGATGAGCATGGACAGAAAGCCCACCAGCAGAGAGACCCGTCCGCCGTAGAGCAGGCGGGTGAAGGTATCCCGGCCGAAGTTGTCTGTTCCCAGCAGGTGCTGGGCGGAGGGAGGCAGGAACTTCTGCCCGGTCTCCACGGCAATGGGATCGTAGGGGGACAGGGTGGCCAGCAGGGTGGCCAGAATAATGATCAGCAGCACGCCGCCGCTGAGGACCATAGAGAGGGGCAGCTTATGATTCTTTTTCATCGCTTGTCACCTCGCATGGCCTTGATGCGGGGATCGGCCAGACAGTAGCACAGATCCGCCAGCAGATTTCCGCCCACCAGCAGCAGGCACGAGAGCATGGTGGTTCCCATGATCATGTTGTAATCACGGGAGTAGATGGCGCTCATGCCAGTGGTACCCAGTCCCGGCCAGCCGAAGATGGTCTCCACGATGTAGGCACCGGACACCAGACTGCCCAGATTCATGCCCACCAGTGTGATGACCGGCAGCAGGCAGTTCTTCAGCACATGGCGCAGCAGGATATAGACCCGGCTGGCACCCTTGGAGATGGCGAAGAGCACGTAGTCCTCCGACAGCTGCTGGATGGTGGCGGCCCGGACGTACCGGGCGTAGATGGAGATCTTTCCGATGCTCAGCACCAGCACCGGCATGATGGCGTGGCGGGACAGATCCCAGAAGGTGTGTACGCCGGTGGTCCGCATCCCGGAGCTGGGCAGCCAGCCCAGATTCAGGGAGAACAGGATGATGAGCATGATGGCAAACCAGAAGGAGGGAATGGAGATGGCCACATAGTGCAGGCCGTTGGTGATGCGGTCGAACCATGAGTTTTCAAAGTAGCCCGCCAGCATTCCCAGTGGGATAGATACCAGCAGGGAAAAGACGATGGAGGCGGCCATGAGCCCCACGGTAGCCGGGAGCTTGGCCTTGATGAGGGGCCACACGCCGGTGTGGCTGCTGGTGGAGACGCCGAAGTCCCCTTGGAGGACCTTCCCCAGCCACCGGCCATACTGCACGATGACCGGATCGTTGTAGCCCAGCTCCGTTTTCAGCTGCTCGTACTCCTCGTCGGTCATCTCCAGCGTCCGGTACTGGGCGGCGGGGTCGCCGGGAGCCAGAAACACCAGCGCAAAGGAAAAGACGGATACCAGCAGGATCACCGGCAGGGCCAGCGCCAGTCTGGTCAGAAAGTATTTTTTCATGTGTTCTCCTCATACCGCCGTGAGAGTGCAATTGCGTGGAGACTTGCTCCACGCAATTGCACTCTCAGCGGCGGAGTTAGCCGATGAAGTAGATCTGGGTCAGGTCAGTGAGACGGTCGCTGGCCTCGAAGCCGCCGATGTTCTTCTGGGCGGCGCAGACATAGTTGGTATCCAGCACGGGCACGCAGGACCAGCAGTCTTTCAGGGCCTGCAGAGCCTGATTCATGATGTCCTGACGGACAGCGGGATCCATCTCACGGTCCAGCTGCTTCCACATGTTATCCACCTCGTCGGTGGTGTACATATTGGCACCGGAGCGGGTGTGGGCAAACAGACCCACGAAGCCGCTGGGGTCGTCCAGCATACCATTGCCCATGAGAGCAATGTCATAGGAATCGGTGGCATAGAAGTAGGACTTGAAGTAGGCGGCGGTCTCCATGGAATCGATCTGGGCGTTAAGACCCGCAGCGTCCAGCTGGCTCTTGATCATGGTGGCCAGCTCCTCCTGACCCACACGGGCGGAGTTGTAGATGATCTTGATGGTCTTGTCCTTCAGACCGGTCTGCTCGATGAGCTGGGCGGCCTTGTCCAGGTCCTGCTTGTAGTTGGTGATCTCAGGGTTATAGAACATGGAAACGGTGGACAGGATGCTGGTGGCGGTACGGCACAGGGCCTCGTCGCCGTAGGTGCCGTACACCAGAGCGTCCAGATCCAGCGCATAGATCACGGCCTGACGGGCCTCCATGGTGGACATGGCCTCGCTGTTGGGGTTGATCTCCATGAAGGTGATGCGGCCGTCGGGGTAGGACACCACCTGATACTCGTCGTTATCCTTATAGTTGGCCAGCGTCTCGGCATTGCTGATGGTGAAGATGGAGAGCTCCTTATTGCGGAAGGCGATCTCCTGGGTGCTGGCGTCAGAGACGCAACGAACCTCGAAGCCATCGATATGGGCAGCCGTGCGGTAGTAGTTGGGATTCTTCAGGCACACCAGCTTCTCGCCCACGTTGAAGCTATCTACCACGAAAGCGCCGCTGGTGGCAATGTTGGCGTTCTGCTCACAGGTCAGTACCTCAGTGGCGGGTACCCCCTCGAAGCAGTGGGCAGGCAGGACATACAGGGCGCCCAGAGCCTTCTTGAACAGGTTGGAGGCCCGGCCGACCTTGAACACGATGACGGTGTCGCTCTGCTTTTCATAGGTGCAGAACTCGCCGTCCACCTTGTAGGCGGCAGCGGTGCTGGGAGCCACCTCGGGAACAGTCAGCGTATCCAGCGTAAACACGATGTCGTCGGTGGTGATCTTCTCACCGTCGCTCCAGAAGATATCGTCCCGCAGGGTCAGGGTGTAGGTGGTACCGTCCTCGCTGATGTCCACACTCTTCGCCAGACGATAGTCCAGAGAGCCATCGGTGTTGGACTTCCACATGGGATCGTACAGATTCTGGAACACCTGCTTGCCCAGGTCTGTGGAGCTGTTGTTGTACCAGTTCAGGGAGGTGATGGGCTCCTCGATGGCGTAGACAAAGGTACCGCCCTCAATGGGCTTACCTTGGGTGTCACCCGTTCCGTCACCCTGCTTGCCGCAGGCCGCAAGGCTCAGCAGCATCAGTGCGGAGAGAACGAGGCAAATGACTTTGGAAAGCTTCTTCATGTCTTTTCTCCTCTTGTGATTTTGATGATTATTATGTATAGAAGCCCGTTGCCGGGAGATCTATCAGATGAACACGTATTCCTTCAGCCGATCCATGGCGATGATGACCTTCTCCATGGGCAGGGCCAGATTCATGCGGATGTGGTGCGCCCCGTGGAAGGGACGGCCGTCCTGCCACACAACACCCACCTCGTACCCGGCCTTTTTTACCTCATCCAGCGTGCGGCCGCTGCACCGACAGTACTCCTCGCAGTCCAGAAACAGCATATAGGTACCCTCCGGCTGCTGCACGCTGACCCCCGGCAGATTCTTGCGGATAAACTTGCAGGCGTACTTGACGTTCTCCGTCAGTACCTCCCGCAGCTCATCCACCCACTGGCTGCCCTCGTCGCTGTAAGCGCCGATGAGGGCGTGCATGGACAGCACGTTCATACTGTTGTAGTGGCTGAGGCTGCTCTCCTTCTTCATCCGTTTGTGGAGAGCTTCGTTATACACGATGTGATAGCTGCCGATGAGCCCCGCCAAATTGAAGGTCTTGGAGGGGGCGTACAGGGCCACGGTGCGCTGTCGGGCGTCGTCGGACACGGATTGCAGGGGGATATGCTGATGGCCACGAAGGGTCAGGTCCGACCAGATCTCGTCGGAGATCACCGTTACGTTCAGTCGTCGGGCCATGTCCATGAAGTGCTCCAGCTCTTCCTGCTCCCACACACGTCCCGTGGGATTGTGGGGGGAGCAGAATACCACCGCACGGATGTCATTGCGCTTGATCTTAGTCTCCATGTCGAAGAAGTCCATGCGCTGCACGCCGTAGCGGTCCGGCTTCAGGGGGCTGGTGATGACGTGATAGCCGCCGTTTTCAATGGAACGGGTGAAGCCGATGTAGGTGGGGGAGTGGACCAGCACATTGTCGCCTCTGGCGCATACGGCGGCCAAGGCACTCATGAGCCCGCCCAGTACGCCGTTTTCGTAGCCGATGTGTTCCTTCTCCAGCCCGGTGACGCCGTTGCGGCGCTGCTGCCAGCGGATGATGGAGTCAAAGTACTCGTCGCTGGGCATAAAGTAGCCGAACAGGGGATGCTCCAGCCGTTTCCGGATGGTCTCCGTCACAGCGGGGGCCGTGGCGAAGTTCATATCCGCCACCCACATGGGGATGGCGTCGAAGCCCTCGTTGGGCTGGAATACAGGGATTTTCTCCACGGCGTCCACCGCCATGGCGTCTCTCCCACGGCGGTCATAGATGGTGGTAAAGTCGAATTTCATATGCCGCTCCGCCTCATAGCATTTCTACGAAGGCGGCCATGCGGGTCTGGATCTGGCCTACGTCAGACTGAGAGTAGTCGGTCTCCACCACGGTGTAGGGGATGCCCTTCTTCTCCTTCACCAGCTTGCCCACCAGCGCCGTCTCCACGTTGTAGGTGTGGCAGGCCTGCAGGATGATATCCACCACGCCGTCCACATGGAACTCGTCAATGAGCTTATCCAGCATGGCCAACCGGTTGGGGTTGGGGGACATGCAGGAGCAGCCGATGCCCAGATACCGCCGGGCCAGAGCGTCGTAGACGTCGGGGTTCTCCTCGTCGGTGAGGAGCATGGATTTCAGGCCGCTGCAATTCTCAAAGGCCACCACCACAGCGCCGGCATCCTCGATGGCCCGGATGACCTTCAGGGCTGCACCGCCGGAGGGGGAGCCCGTCACCAAGATACGGGGCTTCTTGCCCTCGTTCTTGCCGGCGGCGTACTCCGCCTCGATCTGGTCCGCCAGATCGTTGATGCGGGCAGGCAGGGACTCCACATCCATGTTAAAGCCGCTGCCGTAGGCGGTGTTGACGATGTTCAGACCGCTGACGGGGGCGGGATCGTTGGCCATGAGGTACTGCAGCCGCAGCAGGGACTTGGTGATCTCGTTGTTCAGGTGGATCTCGTGGCGGATGGCCTCCTCGGTGATGGTGGTCTCGAAGCGCCGCTCCAGCTCCTCCTTGAACCGGATGATCTCCCGGCGGTACATGGCGATGCCCTCCTCGGACTGCCGGTTGGGCAGCTCGATGACGTAGACGGGCTTGAAATCCGCCAGCATCTCATACATCTTCTTCTTGCCGTCGCAGGTGGTCTCGCCCACCACCAGATCGGAGAAGTAGAAGAAGGGACACTTGTCCGTCTTGGCGAAGCCGTAGCTGGACTTGATGAGAGGACACAGATTTCGGGGCAGGTCCTTCTCGGCGTCGGGGATGGTCTCATCCGACACGGAACACAGGCCCACTACCGCAGCGCCCATGGCACGGGGCAGCTCCTTGGGGAGGTAGGTGCAGAAGGCACCCACCACAGGTACGCCCTGCTCCTTCAGCTTCTTGATGGCCAGAAAGGAGTTTCTCCGCTGATCGGCAAACTCTTCGAAAATTTCCGGCAGGTCCTTTTTCAGTTCAACCATATGACTGTTCCTTTCTTTTCACATATATCCTGACCGGCTGGAGCCGGTCCTGTTCATTTACCGATTGATCCGCTTCCAGCCCAGCACCGCAGCGCCGATGGCACCGTTATACTGGCACAGGGGATGGGCAGTGACGCTCTCTACCCCCAGATACCGGGCCAGCACCTCCCGCACCACCTGCGACTGGGCCAGTCCGCCGGAGAAGAACACCTTGGGGTGCTCCGGGGCCAGCTTCTGGGCAAAAATAGCGGTGCGGCGGCAGATGGAGTAGATGCACCCCAGAGCGATGCTGCCGGGAGGCGTCTCCTGTGCCAGCAGACCGATGATCTCGCTCTCGGCAAACACGGCGCACATACTGTTGATGGTCACCGGCTCCGCCCCCTCCACAAAGGTATCGATGGAGGCGATGTCGCTGCCCACCCGGCTCATAGTCATTTCCAGAAACCGGCCCGTTCCAGCGGCGCACTTGTCATTCATCAGGAAGTCCTTCACCTGTCCGCCGGAGGGATCCAGCAGGATCACCTTGCTGTCCTGCCCGCCGATGTCGATGACCGTGTCGCAGCCGGGGCAGAGAAAAGCGGCCCCAGCTCCGTGGCAGGTGATCTCCGTAATGGACTTGTCCGCCTCCGGCAGCAGCGCCCGGCCATAGCCGGTGGCCACCACAAAGGCGGTGTCGGGGGTCCTCAGTTCCTCATAGAGCCGATGGATGACCCGGCCGGGGGTGGAGCCGCTGGGCTCCATCCGAAAGTCCACGATCTCCTGTCCGTCAAACAGCACCGCCTTGGTCATGGCGGAGCCGGAATCGATTCCCATAGTGAGCAATTTTGCCTGCCTCCTGTTGTGCCTTGACGGCACGATATCTTCAAAGCTTCGGAATAACCGTCCTGATCGCATGGTTCACCCACTGGCAGCGATCTGCCGAAGCACTTTGCAACAGAGATTCTACCATCAGCCTCCACCAGTGGCAAATAGCGATTTCAGGAGATAAGGCCGTTCTATCGGTGTTTTCGATTCAAATAATGTATACAAAATTGTAATAAAATAAAACGGGCGCAAAACGCTGCGCCGCAGAAAGAATATGGAGGGGGAAGCGGGAGATGGGGGAGAACGCAAGAAAGCCCACGGTGCAACCGTGGGCTTTCTTGCGTACCATTTATTTTTCCGCCTGCGTCTCGCAGTAGATGCAGCGATAGACCCGCTTTTCCCGGTCGGTGAGCACGAACTCCTGGGGCAGCTCCTGCTCCACGGAGGTGATGCACCGGGGATTCTTGCAGCGCAGCACGCCACGGATGCGCTCCGGCAGCTTCAGGGTGCGCTTTTCCACCAACTGGCCGTCCCGGATACTGTTGACGGTGATGCTGGGGTCCACGTAGCCGATGAGATCCCAGTCCAGCTCCATCTCCCGGTCGATCTTGATGATGTCCTTGCGGCCCAGCTTGCCACTGGTGACGTTTTTCAGGATGGCCACGGTGCAGTCCAGCTTGTCCAGCCCCAGAATGCGATACAGCTCCATGGCCTTTCCGGCGGAGATATGGTCGATGACGATGCCGTTTTGAATAGAATCAATAATCATGGTGATATCCTCCCTTTCAAGCGATGTTCAGCAGCTTCAGAATCAGCGCCATGCGGATGTACTTGCCGTACTGCACCTGCTTGAAGTAGCAGGCACGGGGGTCCTCATCCACCGCCACGGAGATCTCATTGACACGGGGCAGGGGATGCAGGATCCGCAGGTCCGGCTTGGCGTTTTTCAGCTTCTCCGGGGTGAGGATGTAGCTGTCCTTCAGGCGCAGATAGTCCTCCTCGTTGAAAAACCGCTCCCGCTGGACACGGGTCATATAGAGGATATCCAGCTCCGGCATCACCTCATCCAGAGAGGTAGACTGGATGTAGGGGATGTTTTTGTTCTTGATGTACTGCTCCTTGACGTAGCGGGGCAGCTTCAGCTCCTCCGGGGAGATCAGTACGAAGCGGATGCCGGTATAGCGGCTCATGGCGGCCACCAGAGAGTGGACGGTGCGGCCGAATTTCAGGTCACCGCACAGGCCGATGGTCAGATCGTCGAAGCGGCCCTTCTCCCGGTGGATGGTCAGCAGATCCGTCAAGGTCTGGGTGGGGTGGTTGTGTCCACCGTCTCCGGCGTTGATGATAGGTACCAGCGAGTGGCGGGAGGCCACCAGCGGAGCGCCCTCCTTGGGGTGCCGCATGGCGATGATATCGCTGTAACAGCTGACGGTGCGGATGGTGTCGGACACACTCTCACCCTTGGCGGCGGAGGAGCTGTTGGCGGAGGAGAAGCCCAGCACCTGCCCGCCCAGACTCAGCATGGCGCTCTCAAAGCTGAGACGGGTGCGGGTGGAGGGCTCGAAGAACAGGGTGGCCAGAATTTTGCCGTCGCACTTGTGGGCGTAGGCGGCGGGATGGTCGATGATGTCGCAGGCGGTGTTCACCAGCTCCATGATCTCCTCCGGGGACAGCTGCAAAATGTCAATGAGATGGTTCATACGGTTCATTCTCCTTTTCTGATCCAGTTTTCGTCGGAAGGGTCATCCCGGAAGGCCAGCAGCCGGGCCACGTCTCCCTGCGTGATGTATCCCTGCTGGACGCCCACCTGAGCGATGGTGTCCAGATCGGTGAGGCTGACGCACTTGACACCGGCCTCTGCCAGCCGCTGACGGCCCTTGGCCATGCCGTAGGTGAAGATGCTGATGACGCCCAGCACCTCCGCTCCGGCGGCCCGCAGGGCGGCCACGGTGTCCAGCACGCTGCCGCCGGTGGAGATCAGGTCCTCGATGACCACCACCTTCTCGCCGGGGGTCAGCTTGCCCTCGATCTGGTTCCTGCGGCCGTGATCCTTACTGCCGGAGCGGACGTAGCCCATGGGCAGGCCCAGCAGATGGGCGGCGATGGCGGCGTGGGCGATACCGGCGGTGGCGGTGCCCATAAGCACCTGCGCCTCCGAAAACTCCCGGCGGACGGTATCGGCAATGGCCTGCTCCACCTCGTTCCGGGCCTCCGGGGCGGTGAGGATCAGGCGGTTGTCGCAGTAGATGGGACTTTTGATGCCGCTGGCCCAGACAAAAGGCTCGTCGGGCCGCAGAAACACCGCTCCGATGGAGAGCAGGTGCCGGGCAATGTGGGTGCGGATGTTGTCCATAAGTTCCTCCTATTCCTGCAGCAGAAGCTGCTTGAGCTCGTGAAGATCGGCGGCCAGATAGTCGGCTCCGGCGTTTTCCAGTTCCTCCCGGCCGCCGTAGCCGTAGAGAACGCCGATGGCGGGCAGACCGTTTTCATGGGCGCCGGCGACGTCGAAGCGGCGGTCGCCCACCATGACGGCGGGGCCGTCCGTGCCGCTGCGGCGCAGGGCATCGGCCACCACGCTGCCCTTCCGGGCGCTGGCCCGGTCCTCCCTCTGTGCGCCGCAGATGCGGTGGAAGTAAGCGGCCAGACCGAAGTGCTCCATGATGCGCAGGGCGAATTCCTCCGGCTTGGAGGTGGCGATGACCAGCTTCTGCCCGGCCTTTTGCAGGCTTTCCAGAAATTCTGCCATGCCCTGGTAGGGGATGTTCTCCGCCCAGCCCTGCCGGGAGAAGTACACCCGGAAGTCCTCCACGGCCCGATCCGTCTGTTCCTCCGTCAGGCCGAACAGCTCCGGGAAGCTCTCGTGGAGGGGAGGGCCGATGAAGGAGGTGAGGGTATCGGGGTCGGCGATGATGCCCTGCTGCCGCAGGGCGTAGGCCACGGCGCAGGTGATGCCCTCCTTGGGATCTGTCACCGTGCCGTCTAAGTCGAAAAGTACCGTGTTCCAGCGCATCAGCCCGCAAACTCCTTTACGCAGCGGCGATAGGCAGCCACGGGGTCCTCCGCCTGAGTGATGGGGCGGCCCACCACGATATAGTCAGAGCCCAGTTCACGGGCCTTGGCGGGGGTGGTGACCCGCTTCTGATCTCCGGCATCCCCTCCGGCGAACCGTACACCGGGGGTCACCGTCAGGAAGTCGGCCCCGCAGCGCCGGTGGATGGCTCCGGCCTCCAGCGGCGAGCAGACCACGCCGTCCAGCCCTGCCGCAGCGGCGTTGGCGGCGTAGCTGAGCACCACCTCCTCCAGCGGGGCGTGGATCAGCAGCTCCCGCTCCATGCGCTCCTGATCGGTGGAGGTCAACTGGGTGACGGCGATGAGCAGAGGGCGGGTGCCGTCGGGGCGGGTGAGACCCTCCAGAGCGGCGGTCATCATGGCGGCGGTACCGGCGGCGTGGAGGTTGATGATGTCCACATCCAGCGCCGACAGGGCGGCCATGGCCTTTCTCACCGTGTTGGGGATGTCGTGGAGCTTCAGATCCAGAAAGATGCGGTGGCCCCGGCGGCGGATCTCCCGGACGATGGCGGGACCCTCGGCGTAAAACAGCTCCATGCCTACCTTGACGAAGGGCTTCTCCTCTGTGAAGCGGTCCAGAAAAGCCAGTGTTTTCTCCCGGCTGTCGAAGTCCAGTGCAATGATAACGTCTTTACCCATGATGTGCTCCTCCTATGATATCCGTAAGCTGCTGAATGCCGTACCGCTCCATGGCGGCAGGCAGGTCCTGTATGATTTTCCGGCAGGCGCAGGGCTCCACCAGATTGGCGGCCCCCACGCCTACGGCGGTGGCCCCGGCCAGCATCAGCTCCAGCACGTCCTCGGCGGTGCTGACGCCGCCCATGCCCACGATGGGGATGTCCACGGCCTCGTAGACCTGATACACCATCCGTACCGCCAGCGGAAAGATACCGGGGCCGGACATTCCGCCGGTGCCGTTGGCCAGCAGGGGACGGCGGCGCTTCAGATCGATCCGCATCCCCGGCAGAGTATTGATAAGGCTGACACCGTCGGCCCCGGCCTCCTGACAGGCCCGTGCCACGGCAGCGATATCCGCCGCAGCCGGGGAGAGCTTCATGATGACCGGCTTTTTCGTCACATCCCGGACAGCCCGTGTGACGGCAGCTGCCGCCCGGGGCTCGGCTCCGAAGGCGGCTCCGCCGCCATGAACGTTGGGGCAGGAGATATTCACCTCCAGCCAGCCCACCTGCTCTTCGCCGTCCAGCTGCCGGCATACTTGGGCGTATTCCTCTATGGAAAAGCCGCTGACGTTGGCCATCACCGGTTTGTGAAAGACCTCCCGCAGACGGGGCAGCTCCTCCCGGATGACGGCCTCCACACCGGGGTTTTGCAGCCCCACAGAGTTCAGCAGGCCCCCGGCGTACTCAGCGATGCGGGGGGTGGGGTTTCCGTACCGGGGGGCGAGCGTCGTCCCCTTGAAGGAGAAGGTCCCCAGACAGTTGATGTCGTAGATCTGCGCAAATTCATACCCATAGCCGAAGGTGCCGCTGGCGGGGATGACGGGATTCTCCAGCGGCAGGCCGCAGAGGGTGACGGCGGTATTTACCATACGATCTCCTCCCTTCGCAGGACGGGGCCGTCCTTGCAGATGCGCTTGTGGCCGTACTTGGTGCGGCAGGTGCAGCCCATGCAGGCCCCGAAGCCGCAGCCCATGCGCTCTTCAAAGCTGAACTGCCCATCGGTGCGGCAGCGCTGCCACACGGCGTGGAGCATGGCCTCCGGGCCACAGGTATAGAGATGGGTGTAATCCACGGTGTCCATGCCATCGGTGACGAGGCCGCAGGTCCCGGCGCTGCCGTCGGCGGTGAGGAGCCGGACGGTGACGCCCAACGCATGCAGCTCCTCCACCAGAAAAATATCTGACGCCCGGTTGTAGCCCAGCACCGCCGTGACCTGACGATGCTCCGCCGTCAGGCGGCGGGCCAGTCCGTACAGGGGCGGGATGCCGACGCCGCCGCCCACCAGCAGGGGGCGCTCCCCGGCGAGAGATGTGTCGTAGCCGTTGCCCAGCCCTGTCAGCACATCCAACTCCGTTCCGGCGGGGAGATGGGTCATGGCCGCCGTGCCGTGGCCCAGCACCTTATAGATAAGGGTGGCGGCACCGGGCTCCCAGTCGCAGACGGAGATGGGGCGGCGCAGGTAGAAGCCGGAGAGCTTCAGATTTACGAACTGACCGGGGGCCGTGATGGCCTCCGTATCGCCGGTGAGACGCAGCCGGTAGGTGTCCGGCGTCAGCGGCATATTTTCGGTAATGGTCCATGTGACCTGCTTCATGTGCGGTCCTCCTTGGAAAAGAGATCACCGTCCTGCCAGACGAGGCGGCCGTTGCAGACCGTCAGCAGGCAGCGGGCCTGTACCGGCCAGCCGGTGAAGGGGGTGGCCTTCCCCTGAGAGAGGAAGCCCGCCGGGTCGATGGGATACGAAGCCGACAGGTCAAAGACCGTGAAATCGGCGTGGGGGCCATCCAGCTCCCCCTGCGGGAGGCCGAAGCGGCGGCAGGGGGAGTCGTGGAGCAGCTCCATCAGACGGGGGAAGGAGAGCAGGCCCGGCTTTACCAGATAGGTATACAGCAGGGGGAAGGCGGTCTCCAGCCCCACGATGCCCATGGCGCTCTTCTCCAGCCCGCGGGACTTCTCCTCGGTGCTGTGGGGGGCGTGATCGGTGGCGATCATATCGATGGTGCCATCGGCCAGCCCCTCCAGCAGGGCCTCCCGGTCGGCGGGACTGCGGAGAGGGGGATTCATCTTGAAGCGGCCGTCCTCCTGCAGCATGGTTTCGTCCATCAGCAGATAGTGGGGGGCCGTCTCACAGGTGACGTCCAGCCCCTCGGACTTGGCCCGGCGGATCAGGGCCACGCTTTCCTTGGTGGAGATGTGGCAGACGTGGTAGCCGCAGCCGGTCTGGCGCACCAGCTCCAGATCCCGCCGGATCTGCCCCCACTCGCTTTCGGAGCAGATGCCCCGGTGGCCGTGGGTGCGGGCGTAAGCCCCGTCGTGGATGTAGCCCCCGTGGAGGAGGGAGTTGTCCTCGCAGTGGGCCACGATGAGCTTATGAAGCCCCTTGGCGGTCTCCATGGCAAGGCGCATCTGCGCCTCGCTCTGCACACCTCGCCCGTCGTCGGAGAAGGCCGCCACATAGGGGGCCATGGCCGCCATGTCCGACAGCTCCTCCCCCAGCTGGCCACGGGTGATGGAGCCATAGGGCAGCACCCGGATGGCGGCATCCCGGCGGATCAGGGCCAGCTGCTGCTCCAGATGGGGCAGGCTGTCCGGCACCGGGTCCAGATTTGGCATGGCACACACCGTGGTATATCCGCCGTGAGCGGCGGCTTGGGTGCCGCTGGACATGGTCTCCTTATAAGAAAAGCCCGGCTCACGAAGATGTACGTGTACATCAACGAAACCGGGACATATCACAAAAGAAGAGGCGGGAACATGAACGGGAGAAACACTGGTGCCGTGATGGATTTCAAAAGAAAAAACAGCATCCCCACGGGTGAGAACACCTCGGCGGAATATCTGGGCATCCTGAAAAACGACGGTCACGGTCATCACCTCCGCATGGCAAATTTTTCTTAGATTATCACACAGCGGGCCGCTTGTCAAGACGGGCCGCCACGATTTTTGCCACATTTTTCGTTGCGTTTTGACCGGGGATATGATACCATGCAGAAAAAACCACAGCGGCGCAGTGCTGTGCCGGGAAGGAGCCTTTATGAAAAAAACGCCCAAACCCAGAGATACGGCCCGGCGGCTGAAGGAGACCATTCACAAGCAGCCGACGGTGTTCGCCGTATATGTGGCCCTGCGGTTGATCGTGCTGGCGGAGCTGGTAATGTCCATCATCCGGGGCGAATATGAAAGTGCCTTCATCTGCCTGCTGGTGCTGGCGCTGTTCATCCTGCCGTTTTTCATTCAGCAGAACTTCGGTATCCAACTGCCGTCGGTGCTGGAGATCATTATCCTGCTGTTTATTTTCGCAGCGGAGATACTGGGGGAGCTGGAGTGTTACTTCATCACCTACCCCAACTGGGACTCCATGCTCCACACCACCACGGGCTTCCTCTGTGCCGCCACGGGCTTTGCCCTTATCGACATCCTGAACCGCAACAGCCGCATCAAGTTCCAGCTGTCGCCGGTATATGTGGCGCTGGCGGCCTTCTGTTTCTCCATGACCGTGGGGGTGCTGTGGGAGTTTTTCGAGTTCGGCATGGACCGGGTGTTCCATCTGGATATGCAGAAGGACACCGTGGTGCAGAGCATTACTTCCGTGATGCTGGACCCCACCAACAGCAATACCCCCATCACCATCGACGGCATCCACTCGGTGGCCGTCAACGGCACGGATCTGGGCTTTGACGGGTATCTGGATATCGGGCTGTACGATACCATGGAGGATCTGTTCGTCAACTTCATCGGTGCCGTGACCTTCAGCGTCATCGGCTACTTCTACATCAAGCACCGGGGCAAGGGAAAGCTGGCGCAGGCATTTATCCCCACCCTGTCGGAGGACGAGGACAAGGAGGCATCGCTGCCGGAGGGAGACCCCGGAGCGCCGCCGGAATCGGAATAACGACAAAGAGGCAGGCACTTTTGTGCCTGCCTCTTTTGCTATAAGGGGTCAATCGTCCTGCTCCATATCGTATTCCAGTACAGCGCTGGTATAGGCATCGATGACATATTCGTACTCCATGCCATCCGCCTTGAATTCCACCTCGTATACCCAGCGGCCATCCTCGTCATCCAGCTCCACATCCATGTCGTAGGCCTGACTCTCTGACACACCGGCGTGGGTCAGGGCAGCGGACTTGGCTGCGGCGTGGCCGATCTGCCCGGTGGGCTGGGCACTGCCGGTGGGCTGGGCATCATCGTCGTCATCGTCGTCATCGTCGTGGTCATCATCATGGTCATCCACATCGTCGTGACCGTCCGGCTCCACATAGGAGGTGAGCACAGCGCCGGTATAGGCATCGATGCGATACTCGTACTCCGTACCGCTGCGGTCCTCCAGCTCCACCTCGTAGTGGGCGGGAACCTCGTCCAGCTCAGCGTCCACCTCCTGCTTGGTCAGCTGGTCGGCGGACTGCCCGCAGGTGAGCAGGGCGATCTCCAGTGCTCGCTCCATGCCGATGGGCATGGCAGGAGCGCCGGTCTCGGCCAGATCCTTCAGCTCACCGATGGAGAGCCTGGACAGCTCCTCAAAGGACAGACTGTTGTTCAGGGCGAGGATACGGTTCACCAGCGCCGCCTTGCCGGTGGAGATGTGGTGGTCCTTGGCCTGCTTCTCCAGAGACGTGTCCTGCGTGACCGTCTGGGTCAATACGGAGGCCTGAGAGGCGCTGTCCCGCAGGATGCCGTCCACGGCGGCGGAGAGGTCCTGCTGCAGTCGGTGAGCCCGGCTCTGATCCCGATCCTCTACGGAGATCATGATGGCGGAGGAGATGCTCTCCAGATAGCCGTTGCGGACCAGACTGCCGACGATGGCGTTTACTGCCACATCCAGCTTGGCCCCCTTCAGATCCTCGCCGTCGCCCATATCCGCCAGAATGGCATGGGCGTCGTCGTTCATAGGCACGCAGGCCAGAACCTTTTCATTTTGGTTGACCCGCAGCTCGATGCTGGGGTTGACGTCGATGGAGACCACGGAGGCCACAGCATTGGCCTGCCGCAGAAACAGTCCGCCGCCGCACAGCAGCAGAAGGGCCAGACAGGCCGCCATCGCCATCCATTTTTTCAGGGAGTGAGGTTTTGTTTTCATGGGGATTTCCGTTCCTTTCCGCTTCTCACAGCGGGAGAGAACGCCGTCCACGTCATGGGGGGCTGTTTTTTCCAGCGCTTGTGCAAGGCACTGTTCCAGCTTTTCATTTGTCATGGGCGTTATCTCCTTCCAGATCAGCACGCATTTTTCGGATTGCTCGGTGATACTTCGACAGGACGGTGGGGAGGGGCAGCTCCAGCAGAGCGGCGATCTCCCGGTGTTTTAGCCCGGTGACGGCATGGAGCAGTACGATGCGCCGCTCCTCCTCCCCCAGACGGGACAGAACGTGCTGCAGCAGCGTTCGCTCCTCTGTGGTCAGACCGGTCTCCTGCTGGGGAATGGCGTCCCATTCTGCCTCGCTGAGAACGGCGTGGCGCTCCGTGCGCCGCAGGCGCATCAGGCACAGATTCCGGCAGACCGTCAGCAGCCAGCCCATGGGAGAGCCGGTGGGGCGATACTGCGGGGCGTGATCCCACACATGAACGAATACATCCTGCGTGATATCCTGTGCGTCGTGGGTGTTTTTCAGGTACGACAGCGACAGACCATACACCGCCGTTCGGGTGAGATGGTAGAGCTGCGCCAGCGCATCCTGCTGCCCGGCGGCGATGGCGGCCAGCAGCTCCGTCAGATGAGCACTGCTGCCGGCATATTCGGTTGTGGCGGGCCATGCAGTCATAGGCTTTTATCTCCTGTCATCCCTGTAATGCGTGGAGATGCGGTTTTATTGCGTGAAAAATAAAAAAATTTGCCAAGCCCGCAAAGAAGGACTCTGCGGGCCTGACAGACAGCTTAATTGTTGCCGGTGGGGATATAGGGCAGCAGGGCGGCGGCCACACCGGAGATGGGCATGGTCTGCAGCCAGATGCGGCCGGGGCCGGTGAGGACGGTGTTGAAAAGGCCCTCGCCGCCCAGCAGCTTGTTCTTCATGCCGGGAACCTGACGGATCTCCATCTGCACCCCGGCGGTGAAGCCCGCCACGTTGCCGGTGTCCACCACGATCTGCTGACCCGGCTGGAGGTCGTACTCCACCAGCGTGCCGTCGATCTCGGCAAAGGCCATGCCGCTGCCGCTGAGGCGCTGCATGATGAAGCCCTCGCCGCCGAAGAGGCCCGCGCCCAGCCGCTGGTTGAAGTGGATGGACAGCTCTACTCCCGGCACGGCGGCCAGAAAGGCGCTCTTCTGGAGGATCATATCGTGGCCGGGAGTGATGGCGATCTCCTTGATCTGGCCGGGGAAGCTGGAGCCGAAGGCGATCATCCCGGCGCCGTGAGCGGTGTAGATGTTCTGGAACATACTCTCGCCGGAGAACATTTTAGAGAACATCCGCCCCAGTCCACCGCCATGGGTCTGCATCTCCATATTAGGGCTCATCCAGACCATGGATCCACGCTCCGTGACCATCTGCTCGCCGTTTTCCAGCTGACAGATCACCACGGGGAAGGGAGTGCCTTTGATTTCATAACGCATGGTGGTATCCTCCTTACGATTTTCCGGCAGAGAAGGAAAGAACCTCCGCCGTGTGTTTCCTGGTATGGCTCCAGTATAGCAGAGAAACGGAACAAAAGGAAGAAGAAAATATACCCGAAGCCTTACACTTTGCAAGAAGCGGCTCAGGACTCCGTCGTCTCCGGCTCCTTGCGGAGGGTCTTGACGAAGCAGAGAAAGTACACCAGATGCTCTGTCTGCCGCACCGACAGCGTACTCCATTTTGCGGGCATCCTTGGCAGCGGTGGCCTCGCTGACGCCCAGCCGGATGAGAAAATCCCGGAGCATTTGATTTTATTCATAGATGCTCTGAACGACCCCGGTCCCCAGAGCCGTCAGATGGATGGTCTTGGCTGGCGCTGCCTCGCAGAGAGGCGCTGCCCATGGACCGGAAGGAGCCGATGGTACGGGAGTTTATGACCGCCGTACAGAACGTCACCGGACGGGAGCCCGGCATCTCCTACTTCGACAGCAGCGGGGACTTCTGCTACCTTGGCACCCGGCTGAAGGCTCCGACGGTGATCTTCGGTGCCGACGGGCGAAACTACCATAGCAAGGACGAGTATGTGCTGCTGGACTCCGTCCACCAGACGGCGCAGGTGGTCTATCGGTTCCTGGAGCAGGTGCTGCTGGGATAGTCTGACCTGAAAAAGCCCCCGGAAGCCTGATGGCTTCCGGGGACTTTTCGCAGCATTTATCACTGTCCGTTTTCCCTGTCAATGGCCTCGGCAATGCGCTCCAGCCCGACCTGTACCGTGGCACGGGGCATGGCCAGATTCAGACGGATATACCCCTTGGCATTGCCCACGAACAGCCCGTCGCAGCCCTCCAGCAGTACGCAGGCCTTGTTGGCGAAAAAGTCCGGCAGATCGTCCACCTGCGGCAGCACGCCGCTGAGATCCACCCACGCAAAATAGGTGGCTTCCGGAATGGTGAACCGTGCGCCGGGGATGCGCTCCTTCAGGAAACGCTCCACCAGCGCCAGATTCCCGTCAATGTAGGCCTTCAGCTGCTCCAGTCACGGCCCACCATGGGTGTAGGCCGCCTGATGTGCCGCAATGGACAGGGGGTTCACGGCGCCGATGTTCTTGTCCCGTGCCTGGAAGCGAGCCCGCTCCTGAGCGCTGCGGATGATGATGTTGGAGTGCAGCAGTCTCGCCAGATTGAAGGTCTTACCGGTGGAGATGCAGGTGATGAGCCGCTCATAGTCCTGCATTACCTTCCCCATGGGGATGCGGCGCAGGCCGGTGCGGTTCAGGTCACAGTGGATCTCGTCGGATACCACCCGGAGCCGGTTTTGCCCGATGATCTCCGCCATGCGGCGCAGCTCCTCCTCCGTCCAGATGCGGCCGGTGGGGTTGTGGGGGTTGCAGAGCATCAGCACCCGGACGGCGGGGTCGGCGACCTTCCGCCGGAAGTCCTCCCAGTCCATTTCAAACCATCCCTCCACCTTCCTCAGGGGAGACGTTACCAACTCCACGCCATTATACTCGCAGGCGTGGAGGAAGAAGCCGTAGGCCGGGGTCATGGTCAGCACCTTGCCATGGTCGGGCTTCACCAGATCCACCACGATCTGATACAGGGCCGGGATAACGCCGGGGGAGAAGGCCAGCTCCTCACGGGGAGGATCCAGTCGTAGCGCTGTCTCTTATACACATCTGACGCTGCCGACGAAGGCTTAGGTGTAGATCT
>OJPN01000651.1_pt1 | contig 28847 bp, 43 predicted proteins | sample 1598511 | NCBI WGS metagenome assembly OJPN01 (sample SAMN03922485, study PRJEB24848) | human gut metagenome | isolation source: stool sample | host: Homo sapiens | place: Germany | collected 2011-05
AAGAGACAGAGATATAATAATACATATAATATAATAGATATAAATATACTTATATAAATATAGTTATAAATATGAATACTTATACATAGATTGATTGATACAGAGAGTGAGTAGATTTTCATACTTATTCATGGTAGACTCACATGCAGAAGTCTCCCATTTTACAAAACCCTATATATCCCCGAAACATTACGAAACTTACAGATTTTACAGATTTTACAGTTTTACAGCTTACAGATTTATGGCCGGCCGGCGAGTCGTACAACAATTCGTACGACTTTTTCAGTGGGTGCCGGGTCGCGGCGGCGCCGCATACCAGAGTAGAGGCATATTTTCGCACCCGCGCCGCAGCAGGGAGCGCCAACCGAGCCGCGGAGGAATGGATTGGAGTAGAAAAATACACCGCCCGCCGTGATCTCACAGCAGACGGTGTAGATTTTGAATCTTTATACGGTTTTGACGAATAATTATAAGCAGTGGAGATGGTACCACGAGCACATAGCACCTGCAACGAGCATCGTAATGATGAAGCCAGCCACCATGATCCAGTAGCCACTGGTATTCTTGACACTATTGGTGTAGTTGGGGTGCTTCGCCATCCACCAGAACAGTGGCGTGTAGCTCAGCCACGTGAATATGAGCTTGAGGGTGTAGAAGAGGAAGAGCGGAATGCCAAAGATGATGGTAGCCAGGATGTTCAGGAAGGTCTCGTGGGGTTTCTGATGCATTGTGGTAGCTCCTTTCAAGGTAGGCGGCGGGTGCTTGCGTTACTCACCGCTCTCTTATTATACGTATATTATATCACGCGGAGCGCGGTTTGTATACCATAACGGAGAAGTGAGGCGTAGCAGCAGCATCAGACTTCCAGCGCGATTTCCTTATCGGCTGCGTAGGCATGGACGGACGCCTGGAGAAGATCGATAGTTGCCCAATACTCGGTAGAGTCAGAAGACAAACCATAGTAGATAGCAGTCTCAGAGGTGCAGCGCCAAACAGCTTTACCGTAGGTGTCCGTCTCCGCCTCGAGGCACTCGCTTGCGTCTGAGCAGACCTCAAGCTCCTCCATGGCCCGGTTCAGCATACGAATGGTGAAGTTGAGACTCAGCAGCGGGAGAGCCTGGTAGTACTGAATGGCAGCAATAGCCTCGTTGACCACTTGGGTCTCGGCGGCGCTGGGCTGACGGCCTGCGAAGTCCTCGCAGTCGAGCGTGGTCGTGGTGTGGAAGGGCCCATCGTTTGTGTAGAGGACTTCCTGGTGCTCCATGCTCTTCAGGCTGGGCAGGGTGAGGAGAGGCAGGAGCGCGACGTGGTGGGACATCTCACGACATACAGACAGCAGCTGGTTGACCAGTCGCTGGTTGTAGCTACCGATGTTGGCCAGCGAGAAGAGGGCGGGCGTCTCAGACATGAGCCAGGGTCGCGGGGTGCCGGGGCGCTTGAGAGTGTACAGGATGGGCGTGGTGTAGTCAGACATGTGAGTAGCTCCTTTCGGTCAGTGGTTGGTTGTCGGTTAGTAGTCGGTGAAGTGCTTGATGCGATAGTAGGGATCATAGATCCACACGTAGGCGACGTGCTGCGGCGTGGTGGCGCGCTTGGCCCACTTGACATGCACGGTGCGGCCGGGTGGTAGCGGCCTGTCCCACGAGCCATACAACATTCCTGCGGCGTCCTCTCGTGAGTAGCGAGAGTTGAACGCTACCCTGTATAGCACAAGCTCCTTGTCCCTGCAGAGATACTGGACGGAGAAGCGGTTGCATGTGTTGTAGTACTCTTGGATCCTGGAGCGGATATGCCGCTTGACGTGCTTGGTAGCTTGAGTGACAGTCATACCGGGTGGCGTGCGCTTGGTAGTCACAAGGAAGTGTGCGTAGCTACGTGCATACTGCAGACACTCAAAGGCTATGCGTAGGTCCTTGTCGCTTTCGATGCTGCCGCTAAAGGCCCGATGGTATGCGGAGTGCGGGATTGTGGTATACATTCGTCACACCCCTCAGTCATTGTAGCAATTCTCGCAGAGCCAGTCGCCGTTGTGCAGCTCCTGAGCCTCAGACATAGGCACCACCTCGCCGCAGTCGGCGCACTCGACAGCCTCGTCGTAGCTACCACCACAGACCGGGCAGCAGCTCATATGCTCATAGGGCGGGGAGTCGAGGCCGTGGGTCTCAGTGTACTTGCGGGGCTCATCGAACTGGTAGCCACAGTCAAGACAGATATACTTGTAGTCAGGCATTGCTTTTACCTCCTTCATCAGGTTGCCAGTTGTAGACAGCGCGTCCACAGTTGTGATCAGGATCATACAGGAACACATTGCGCCCGGCAGTGAGGGGCCGCGGGGCTTCGAACCACACGGTTTGCGTATGAGTGGCGAAGCCGCTGCACTGAGGACAAGCGATAGTGAAGGGCGAGGGTTTGTGGGAGCGCTGCGACTTGCCAGAGACTAGACGCGGGTTGCACCTCTCTTCCACGCCCATGTCAAGCATCATCGTGGTGTGCGCCTTGCAGTCATCACATACATAGACGAAAGCCCCATGCACAAAGACTGTGTGATTGGTGGGGCGGGCATTGCGCAGCTCTGCGATAGCGGTCATGAGATCGTAGGTAGTACCACAGCTACCACACGTCAACTCAGTGCCGAGCGGCAGGATAGGGGAGACGTCGATGTGCTTGTGGCACTTAGGACAGATAATAACCATAGCTACCTCCTTACAGGCTCTTGAACTCGTCAGTAAGCTGCAGCTTGTACTTCTCCACCTCAGCAAGCACGGCGGCGCCGAGAGGATGCTTGATGGAGAAGTGTTCACTATTGATAACCATACTGCCGCGCTCACTGGCTGCCTCGATGACTTTGTCGATGCGTCGCAGCGTGATTTGAATCTCACTCGCTCGCTTGAAAGTTTCTTCGTTCATGTCGTACCTCCTTAAACTTGCTTCATGACGTCACGGATAATAGCAGCGTAGCTATCAGCATGCACATTTACAGTGCGCGTGCCGCCACCCTTGAACGTGATGACCACTGTGTCGCCTCTGTCGATCAGCTCACATTTGACCACGTCCTCACGCGTCTGAGAGAGCAGCACACCGAGGTTGTGAACGAACGCCTCGCGGTCTACCAAGGCATCCACCTCGTCCATGTTCCAGGCCTTGGTCTCAGACACATCAGTAAGCCAGGTAGAATCACCGATAGCTTTAACTACTGGGAACTTGAGACTAGTGCCGCCGCAGAGAGGACAAGTATAGTTGTTCTTGCGAACAGTCTCTTCAGTAAGCTTCGCGCCGCATCTAGTACAGGTATACACGCAGCCTCGCTGGGAAGAAGCCTGCAGCTTGTAGTCAGCATAGCTAAGCATTTCATTGTTACAGACAGGGCAGCTAAGCGGCTTCACAGGGCCGGAGTACCCAAAGCCACAGGCCGGGCATTTATAACTGTTCATTGATTCTTCTCCTTTCGGATATTTTCTTTGCGGAGGGCGCAGCAGTGCTCGTGCCAGGCGTCGTGGTCCCATGGAGAGTAGTTGGGATGCGTCTCGTAGAACTCGTTGATGAGCTCCTGAAGCCTCTCCTCACGCATGATACCAGCATAGAACACACAGCAATCAATCATGCCATCAAGCGTGTTGTAGCTGAAGCCGTGCAACTCAACATCATGCTCAGCAGCCCAGGCCGAGGAGCCCTCAGACCACCACACATTTTTGATGGTGCACTGGGTCCCATCCTCCATCTGAATGGTAAGCTCGCGGCCAGCAAAGGCCTTCATGCTTCCCCAGTTGCGATAGGTGAGGAAATCCATACGGCCATCAGACGACTCACCAATGAGCATACGCTCGTGGCGCTTGAACGCTCGGTCGTATATAAGCTGCTCGCGGTAGACCAGCGGCGCGGCTTCGTCAACTACGAAACCAAACCGGTTATTGAGCTTAACAATCTCCAAGATTTTCATTAGCCACACTCCTCTCAGTACTGATCATCAGGGATCTTGATATAGCGGACTTCGTACAGGTCGTCGAGGATGGCTTCAGCAATCTCGGCATCAGTGGCATCATCATCCACATGGATGTCATTGGTTGCTTCGCCAGTACCGACATTAACGATATAATGAATCCACATCAGTCAAGCTCCTCCTCATCTACGTAGTCAATGCTTGCACAGTTCGGACACACAAGCTCAATGCGGGAAGGATCCACTGGGTCGTAGCGCTCAGCAGGCTCCTCGAACAGACTCTCGCAAGTCAAGCAGTAGTACATTAGATCCAGCCCTCCTCATCACCAGTGGTCTTGAAGATAACGGCACGCCACATCTGGGGCACGTCGTGCATATGAGCAGCGTCCAGTTGGTCACATGCATAGCTAATAGCTTGGCGGAGATCCATCTCATCAGGGATGTCGTAAAGATGCTGCTCGATGCTGCGGCGCTCACTCTCGTTGAGATGCTTAATGAATAATAGAAGTGTGACACGATCACCGGCCAGCTCGAACCATCTGCTGAATTCACACTCATCAAACGAGAACGCAAAGGGATATGCGGGATTAGCCAGAATAGTGTTGTACAGCAGCTCATTGCTGTTCCACTCGCGCAGCAAGCGGTCGGCGTTGCTCTTCACACGCTCGGCCCAAGAGAGAGGCTCCTTGATGCTATTGGTAGAATAGTTGTCTGCGAAGTTGCAGGCAGCTCTCCAGGTCTTAACAGAGAGCGGAATAGGTGCGGCAATAGTGGCCATCTGCAGGGAACGCTGGAGCGCGGAGCCCTTGGGGCACAGGCTCTTCAGAGTCTCGAGTTCTTCTTTGGTCAGCTCAACAGAAAAGTTAGTAGACATGATTCATTCTCCTTTCGTTTAGCGCCACACGGGCTTGTACAGAGTAGCTTCAGCACCGGGAGTCACTTCGATGACCAGGTAGACAGAGCTGTAGGCGTCGTCTCTGAAGCGCTCCATCTTGAGGTACGTGAATGAGGTGTCGATATTGTGACGGAGCCTATCCATCTCCTCAATAGTGAGCAGCTTGTCGATCGCTTCTTCGAGCGCCATGCATACCTCTTCAGCAAGCTCGCCCACTTTCTTATTGAAGGCATGCACAAGACCCTCAATGTTATCGAACGGCTTGGTCTCACGCATGTCCCAATGATCGTAGCCCCAGCCGCCTTCCTCTTCGCCACCGTGTGCACGATGCACATTGTAAACGGTGAGCCATGCAAGCTGCAGCTCAATCTTGTTAGCGATCTCGGTCTGCCGGTAGATCTGAGCAGCGTTCATGGCATTCTCGTCTTCTGCCCAGATGTTCATGTCGCCGTCGTCATCATATTCGATGCTGGGCTTAACGAGCTGCCGCACAAGCTCAAGCTGCTCAAGGGTCAGGAAGATGGGATGAACAGTAGTTTTCTTTTTCATGTTGTACTCCTTTCAAGTCCAGGAAGCAGCTCTCATGCCGCTCCTCTATTATAAATATTATACTGCAAAAACTACGATATGTACACCATATATAGAAATAAGGAAGGAGGCCGTTCCACTACGGTTTTCCGTAACAGAACGACCTCTCTTCTTATGCGCGGATAATCATGTTGCAGCTTCCTGCTTATCTTCCTTATTCCGCGTGTTTACAGTGTCCTGGTTATCATACCAGTCATGCAGGATGCGCGCAATCTTTTCGTTCGTGGGCTTTCTGAAGTGTGGTGCCAGTACAGCAATCACGTCATCCAACATGTCCTGTGCACAGGTATCAATCAATTCCTGTGATATCGGTCTGTGGTATTCGTCGTAGATTTTCTGATCCGGCCAGAGGCGTCGCACACGGTCTGCAAACTCGTGCACTATCATGTCCTTGCAAGCCTTCTTCACGTGATGCTTGATTTTCTTTTTCTTTCCCATGCAGTTGCCTCCTGTGCAACTCAACTCGCTGGCGCAGTATGTGTTCAATAAGTAGCTCCGGATTACTCATGCAGACAAGCTCAGTCTCGGAAATATACACCGGACTGCGATACAGAGTAGTACCGTCGTAGCTCTCAAAAGCTACCCTGAAGCCTCTTGGGTCGCGCGTGACTGAAAAACCGGTGATGCAATCAGGGTTTGCGGCGGCTACTTTCGCAACTGCCCCAAACACAAGAATCCTCGTGTTATAGTCACTCACTTATATCCTCCTCCATGCTGTCCTCGTAATCATCAAAGCGCCGGAGAATTTGGTTGAGGACCTCCTTAAAAGTATCGTCATAGATTGGCAAACCACGCTCAGAATCGTACCCAAGCTGCGGCCGGTACTTGGCTTTAAGCGACTCATACACGGTTTCCTGCAGATATTCAGGGCTAAGTCCCTTTTCTATCCACTCATTGACATCCTGCGTGAGCCAGATATTGAGGTCCTCGGGAATATCAATCTCCGTAGGAATGTCGACAGTAGATTGCCGCGCCTGCTCCTGGGGTTGCTGCCCATAAAAGGCAAGCAGCTTATCAACAGCAGTTTCAGCTGCAGGCTTCTTTTTCTTACTGCCATACTCAGGTACCTGAAGGCCCTTCGCTTCAAGAGCTCTGTACAGCTGCAGAATTTTGGAAACAGTCTCACTGAGCTGACTGCTCTCTGCCAGCGATAGACCACCCTTATCGAGTTGCTCGCGGGCGCGCCGGTACGCGGTGTTGATGCTCTCACAGTCTCTGCAGATACGGTATCTGCTCGGCTCACTCTTGCCGCGGCTGTATGTATACGGACGGAAGCAACTATCTTCCCTTAGCATTCCGCACTGCTTACATCTCTTCAAAGCCAATACGATCATCCTCCTTCAAACGTTGGCCACAGAATCTACAGAAACGGTCGCTCTTGTTAAGCACACAGTTACATGACGGGCAGATAAGATACACGTAGTCGTTGCCGGTCTGCAGGCTGTTGGTGCGCTTCTCCTTGATAGGCCGCATCACGGTATCACGAGCTTCAAGCTCCTTACGATAGTTGACTCTGTGCGCTCTCTTAATGTCCTGGACATTCTTGCTGGTAGTTTTGAAGTAGCCCTTACGGACCGCCTTTGAGCAGTCTACGCAGTACCTGGCGTTGCCTGCTCGATCAGCAATGCTCTTACCGCAGATAAGGCACTTCTTACCCTCTGCCATTTACATATCACCCTTTCTTGAATCGCTGTACTTTTCGCGCGGCTAGATTGCACGCTTTGCACTCGTTGCGAAATCTGGTCACCCCTCGGCTATCCACGTATTTGTAGAATTCACTAATGGGCTTCTCTTCACCACACACGCTACACACTTTCTTTGTGACCTCTACAGGCTCAAGGCGCGTATATGTACCAGCAACTTTAAGAGCCACTTTCTCAAAGTGCTCGTCACACATAAACGCCCAGGGCCCGTAGGCAGTCTTAGCATCATATGTAGCCGGCTTGAAGCAGAAATCGCACTTCTGCTTTACATGTGCCATGCTGCACCTCCATACTATTATTATACTGCGAAAGCTGCGATTTGTAAACCTTACGGCTTACAGCAACGTCTCGGGCTTTTCCTGCAAGAAGGCATAGACAGCTCTCTGCAGAAGGTGCTCGGAGTTATTGGCGGTGAAGATCCGCTCAGTGAAGATGCCGGGGCGCTGCTCCTCTTCAGCCTTGGTATTATAGCTATGCAGCGTGTCCATCATGGCAGAGATACCGTCAGCATAGTTAACTACATAGGCTTCCATGAACTTAGGGGTCACAGGGCTGCCGAACTCCTTGCTACCGTGGTGGCTTAAGATAATGTGGCCTAGCAGTCTGGTGATGTCGGGATGCTGCTGAGCAACGACACTCTGCTGGAGCCGTGCAAAGCCCAAGGCAATGTGGTCAGACATGTTGCCATCGAGCGTCATATTCACAGCAGGGCCATCGATCTCATATGTATCGATCTTGCCGATGTCATGAAGCAGAGCACCAGCGATACACAGATCCTCGTTGACATCATAGCCCAGCACCTGAAGGCTACAAGCAATCGTGCTGGACAGCAGAGCCACTTCACAGGTATGTGCAAGGTTACCACCGGCACCTACGTGGTGCACGCCGATAGCAGAGCTCGCAGTAGCAAAGCTAGTAGTTACCTGGCTGTAGACATCAGCAACAATATTGCGCAGCGTCTCATTCTTGATGCGCGACAAGAAGTTGTTGAACATAGTCACGTAGCCCTGTACGTCATCTGTGTACTTAATACCAAAGGCAGTCTTGTCCTGGTTATCAGACCACCGCATAACAATGTTGTTGAGCTGCTTTTTGCCCATATACTCACCAGCCACAGCAGACACATCGTAGACACCGAGCTCAGGCAATGCGGCAGCCCAGTCCCAGATGTTACCGGTTACAGTATCGGTGCCGTCACTGAAGGTGGCCTGGAGGTAGGGCTTATTAGCTTTGGTCTTTCTGATCTCTGCCTTGGTAAGCACAAGGCGCAGGTTGAGGCAATCGCCAGTTTTCATAGTTTTCAGGTCCATAGTAAGTACTTCCTTCCGTTTAGGTTGTTGTGCAGCGTAGCCACGCTCTCTTTCATACTGCGCCTTATCAGCTAGCCAGGCGCCTTCATCACAGCAAAATTCAGCTTCGCTCATATTGGCCTCACATTCATGTCAGATCTATCAGCACCGCAATATCGGCACTCTTGGATGTCTGGATTCTCGCTTTCAAACTGCTGGTAGCATCTGTGGCACTCATAGATATAGTGCTCGGGTGCTTTGTATCCTAGCAATCCAGCACCTACATATTTAGCAAGATTTTCTACTGGCTTTGCACGCTGCATTCGCATGTAGATTGCAATGATCTGGTTATCTGGCATCTTGCGAAGTTTCTTCTCCCAGCCAGGATATCTTGCTGCAAGGTGCTCTCGCATATGCCATACTTCCATAGTTACTCTCCATAAAACTCATGGTCTGCAATGGTACCTATGTATGGTTTAGTCCGCATCCATGCTAGCCCAGATGCACTGCTTCTGCTCGGGTTACAGAAGAACAGAGTAGTTTCAATGAAGGCTCGCTCACCTTCGTAAAGCACAGCATGTACAGCCTCGCTTGCCAGCGGGTACACACTGATGTCTTTACTATAAGGTGTAGCAAACTGGTTCTCAGCATAGATGACTTCGGTTATACTATCGCCATATCCGGCTACGTATCTGTCACATACTACCTGTGCCACGGCTACCTGTCCCTCATATGGCTGGTTACCACTCTCTGCGATTACCAGCCGTACAAGCAACTCTTCTTCTCCTTCGGCCACTGGAATGATGGGCTGCGGCGCTTCTTGCTCCTCTTGTTCTTCAAAGCCGACTACGCCTACAGGCATCTCCTCTACCACGTCAGCCAGTGCGTCCTGCCTGATCTCGTTGACTACTTGCTCGGTCATATAGTCAACCTGTGCCTCAAGCGCGTTTATCTGCCGCTGCATAGACACGATACCAACTACGTAGACAGCAGGCACCACTGTGATACCAAGCAGAGCCACTGCGCTGAGTAGTCGGTCAACTACTCTCTTTACGTTTTTCGACACGCTTCTGTACCTCCTGCATATAAAGTAGCTCCACCTCGGAGTCGGAAAGTCTGTCCACGCTGTAGCCCGCGGCAATGAGTGCTGGCTTACATTGCGCTGGACTAAACGAGATTACTGGATAGATGCTGCAGCTCTGGTTTCCTGCACACAATCCAGAAGCACCAATGCCTTTGCCTACATGCTCGCAGTTTAGGCACGCAGGGTTCGCAACTACATCAGGCAGTGCCTCCATCAAGCGGGCTGCGTGGATGCTGCACCACTGAAGAACAGCCGGCTCGATAACTTCGTAGTCCAGCAGGTAGAATGGATACCCCTCAGATACATCGAGATCCGGCAGAGCCTTGCTTGCCGTCACCAGCTTGTGAAAGGCTGCCCTGAACTGCAATAAAGCTACTGCCATGTCATACTCTTTAGTGGTGCCAATCATTTCTCCACCTCCAGCCCGAGCTCTGCGGCTTCTTTCTTGGTCATGGGCAGAATCATGGTAGCCTTCTCTACTGGCTGCTTAGCAAACTCCAGATGCTTGGTGTGCATGCAAGGACCGCCGTTAATATGACAGTTGGTCTTTCTGCAGGCAGTGTTCTTCTCGGGGTCACACACATAGTGGACCACGGGCTGCGGCACCTCTTGTGCCTTGTTCTTACGAGCTCTGCGTCTCTGCTCTCTGTTCATCTTGTACCTCCTTGAAAGTTACTAGGCAAGGGCATTCGCCCCGCTCTGCTTGGTCTTTGTGCCACGGATTTAAGTATCTACAGACGTCACCATGCTGTAGCGTACAACCACCGTCGTAGTGGAATGGACAGTCATCAGACCAGTACGGCATCTCATCTACAACGAACCTCATAAAATGCCCTCCGACCAGATGTCATAGTCTCTCATCTTCTGGAGCATCTCCTCGGGCGGCTTGACGGCCTCTACCTCGATGTCTGCCTTTTCACGCCAGGTAGGAGTACACTTAGCTACATCAACAGTGACCTCAACTCTGAACAGTTCTCGCTCAGTCTGTAGCCATCTCAGATATCCGATAAGCTCCTGCTCATCATCATGAATGGCATTGAGCAGTGAATCGTGCACCTGGAGAATCATGTAGGTCTTAAAGTTGTTTGCCTTAAGGAACTTATGAATCTCGACCATGCGAGACTTAGTGGAGTCGGCAGCACTGCCCTGAATCGCATAATTAACGCAGGCATACTCTCTGCCGCGCTCAATGCACACGGGCCGATTGAGAATCGTACGAACACGCTTACGCTCACGAGCTACCTTGTTTGCCGTGTTAATGAAGATGTCTACCTCAGGAGCGTTCTTCAGGAACTTCTTCATAACCATGGATGCCTCTTCAATAGGTAGGCCAGTCATGGTAGCTACCTTTGCAGGGCCGGCACCATACACGATAGCAAACTCCACGGACTTAGAAATGTTGCGGAGCTCCTTAGACACTTCATCATACGGTATGCTGTAGATAATAGAGGCAACAGCCTTGTGAATATCGCCACCACGTGTGATGATGTCGGTCAGATACTGTGCCTTGCTGTAGTGCACCAGAATGATAGACTCCTGCGACTTAAAGTCAAAGTCATACAAGGTGTAGCCTGGCGGTGCAATAAAGGCACCTCTTACACGAGAATCGCGGCGGCGCGGCATGTTCTGCATAGAGGGTGCGCTGATAGAGAATCTACCTGTCTTGGCTTCCATTGTATTGATGTTACAATGGACTACTGCTTGAGCGTCACGCATGTCATACAGCTTAATGGCAAAGGTATTCAAAAGCTTCTCAGCGTTCTTATAGGCCTGGATCTCTTGAATGAGTGGTACGCCTTCATTGTCCAGGCGCTCCATCTCTACCTTATCCAGCTTAGGGTTACCTACTACAATACCCTTAGCAAGCATAGCCTCAGTGGGCGGGCGGCGCTTGATCTTAGAGCCATAGCCGAGCTGCGTAAGCACGTCTGCAACCTGCTGGGTAGAGTTGATGTTGAAGCGCTTGCCAGCTGTCTCGTAGATTTTACGCTCTGCTTCATCGGCCTCTTCAGTGAGTTCAGGGATAAGCTTGTCCTCATAGTCGAGGTCCAGCATAATACCCTGTCGCTCCATCCAATAAGCTACTAACAGCATCTGTTGCTCAATGGCATACACTCTATCCTGTCCACCTTCGAGCATCTTAGGATACAGATACTTAAAAGCGAACAGCGCATTCCAGGTATCTGCACAGGTGTACTGGGTCATAAGGTCGCGAGGGAACTGCCGGTAGTCCGTTATTCTATGCAGCGCTTTGTAGCTGTCGAGCATGTGCTCAAAGATTGTAATGGTGGGATATAGTGCATCATCATGAATCTCATCAGCTACATCGCACAGATTGTGTGTAAACGCATCGGGTCGTTCAAGCTTGCTAAGGTGCAGCGTGTCGAACAGTTCTCCCAGAATGTTTACACCTACATTCGCTGTCATATGCAGGTCGAAGTCAATGTTGTGGCCTATCTTGCAGACTCCTCTGTCTTCGAGCAGCGGCCGCAGCTTCTTGAATTCCTTAAACTGGTTCTGCAGGGTATCATAGACGGCGAATGAATGCACGCCATCACTAAACGACATACAGAAGGGAAAGTCATTTGGAATGTACTTTGCGCCATTGCCTTTAATCCATCGACGTACTACATTCTCTGGCATCATATTATTGGGAACGCCAGTGTAGAACGTCTCAGTATCATACGCAATGAACTGCTTACCCGGTAGAAAGTCAAAGGTTGCTGGCTTAATAGTGCCCAAGACCTCTTCGGCCGAAGCCTCGATGAAGAACGGTTTGATGTTCTGAGTAAAGCTACTGGGATCATACTGCAGCGTACTGCGTGGTACTATAGTAGCATCTTGCTTTCGCTTGATTGCCATACCTGCTCCTTTCCGAAGCCATAATCATTTTGTACGACTCCTTGTCTATAATTAGGGAGCCGCTATCTGCTCCCTAATTATATTATACTATATTTTTCGCGGTACGTAAACCTTACGGCAAACTTTCGCTCTTGTCGAGCAGCTCCTTGCCTGCATCAGTGAGTACGTAGTAGTAGCGCTGACGCTTTAGATTGGTAGTAACAGCATACTGTTCAATATAGCCCTTATCTACCATTTCCTGAAGCGCTGCACGCACCTTAGAATCTTTGATGCCGGAAGCTGCAGATAGCATGCTGCGTGACATATATCGCAGATGCTGAATTTCGTTAAGCAGCGTGATAGCCCGCGCCATAGCTACAACTTCTTCATCAGAGATTCTGATTGTGATTTCAGCCATTGTGGTTCACCATCCTAATCACGACCTCCTTCGGACCAGCAGGACTAAATGCTCTGTACGTACAAGTGAACTGACTACCGAGAGCCGTGGCCTCAAGTGTTAGCTTGTGAAAAGCTGCCTGCTGGTCAGGGTCACTGAGGTCAAACTGGAGAGAGTGGCCAAGCCGCAGCTTGTCGAGATGGTCTTCTACCAGTAGACGCCCACGCTCTATGCAGCGCACCATGATACCAGCGTTGGCCAGAACCTCCAGGCCGCTTTCATCCTTATAGCTATCCACGTAGTAGACAGCCGAAGCCCCTGAGTTCACGATTAGCGATGCGCACGTTACGCAGGGGCTTAGCGAACAGAAGAACACCTTTTCAGGATCAGCTACTGTGCACTTGGCCAAGGCATTTGCCTCAGCATGGACACAGGTATACTTACCACCGAGTGTGCATAAACAGTCAAGACCGTGCCGCGGCCCACCATTGATGCCGATGGAGTAGACCTGTGTACCATCTTTATCTGTAATGATGGCTGCCACGCCTTTGTCCTTACACTTGGACAGAGTTGCCAGGTTCATTACGAAGTCTCTAAAGACTTCAATACGTCGCCTGTTCACTCACTCACTTCCTTTCAGAACTTTTTCTTCTTTGAAACGCTTTATATACGGAAGAAGTGGATCCATGTAGATCCCGTGGTTCCGCATTTGCTGAAGTAGGTACATACGTGTAGTCTTCTGTTTATTGAACTGACTGCTGCTAGAGAATACCTTGTAGCGCTTGACTGTCTTAGTCACATCCTGCCTACCCGCATTATGTGCTTTGTAACAGGCATCACATAGAGGTATTACATTCCACGGTGTATGCTTGCCGTTAAGCATTGTTGGGAAGTACTTTGCACGTATTTCAATGTGTCCGCCACAGAAGGCACAACCATTAAAGAACTTACAGGCCTTTTGCCATTCAGCTTCAGTAAGCAGTTTAACAGGGGCTGCAGCGATTACCATTCGCCATGCTCGCTCATACTCTTCTGCATACTTGTAGAACAGCTGCTTAGCTTCCTTCTCAGTTAGCGGGTCTCCATCTAAATACTGATCTACATATACACTTGCGTTTATGCAGGTCTTGCATATACCTGTCTCAACATACACTGTGCCCAGCTCTGGGACATCGACTGCACGAATCTTTCTCCAACGAGGAGGTATCCAAACCTTACCACACCTGTCACACATCTCTCTAACTACAAATGGGTTACCATCGCGTAGCTCGAGTTTGTATAAGCTCCAGTCGGGCTTTTCTTGCTTTGCCTTTACAAAAGAGGTATCAAGTAGTGTGACAACCATCGGGACGGCCATGGCAAGCGCCGCAAGGTTTGGAGGGTCTTCTCGTGGTGCAATGGACTGAGGGTCTATGTATCCCTTCTCTACCTTACGGCGCTTTGGCATGTTACCACCTCGCAGCTGTATCGTACCGGACTACAGGCAGATACCGCACGCAGTGCTTCATAACGTCAGCATAGCGCTCAGCAATCGCTTTGAGCTGCTCATACTCTGTTACATATTCTTCTCCGCGCGCTCTACAGCGTGCCCACAGATTTTTGACAGGGGCAGTACAGTAGATGACCATACCGCCACTATTGGCTACCACCATAGCAGCTAGCATATCTGCGTGCTCCTGTGTCATCTCATGACGGCCGCGCATGACAGGTCCATAGACCATATCAGAATACCAACTACGGTCGAAGATATTGAGCGCTTCAGGCCGGCAGTTGTTGATAGCCTCTACATACTTCTTGTAGTAGTTGAAGGCCTCTTCATCATTTGCTGGTGCGCCGAAGTGGTGATAGATAGCGTCGCGGGAGCCCTGCGTCAGCTGGTCAATGAGAGTAGTCTTGCCAGCACCATCCGGTCCCTCTACAATCACAATCACTTCTCTTCACCTCCCAGTCCAGGAATGTCACAGACGCCGCCGCGGCACTTCACCTCAGCACAGCCAGGTGCATACTGCTGACGGATGAGCGGGTAGTTGACATCCAGGAAAGCAGTAGGCAGAAAGCAGTTGTGTGCCTCCATATAGGCATCCACAACAACGTCGTGGTAGACGTGCTTGCAAGACATCTTACCTTCCTTACATGCACCCTCTGTGCAGAAAGGACCGGCATTGTCAAACATAGAGCTACATCTGATCAGTGCTTCCCATACCAGGTTCATGACATAGGCGGTCTCAGGAGTGTTGCGGCGGCAAACGCGCTGAGCAATCATGTGCTTCCACTGGAAAGGAGTGGCCCCGATGACGATAACGTTGCGTAGGCCGTGAGGCATCATATACCCAGCAGAGTCGTTATCTACTCCCTGCTTAATGGCTTGCTCATACTCGGCCATAGCCTGCTTCTGCGTCCGCAGATACCGGTTGACATAGTAGTGCTCCTCATACTGAGCCTGACCCTCGTGCGTGAAGTCTTTGACCATCAGCTCATAAGGCACACAGAAAGCCCCATTGTCGCTGTAGTCAGAATACTGCAGACTCGCAGAAATAAAGTGCACATCATCTTGGTGTCTGGTAATCTGGGCCAGGAAGCGCCGGGATGCGCCAACGATGGCTACATTGATAAAAGCAAACCGCTGAATGTTGGGATGCGGCAGCTCACACATGCGCTTGACAGTATCTTCGCTGTAATGCCGGCGATACAGTGCCATGAAGTCCGCCATACTCTTGATATTGTGGCCACGCTGGGTAAGCCGTGCCCCAGCTACCAGCATACGCTCGCCATCAGTAATGGCATCTTCGTTAAGAATCTTAACTTCGATCTTGTTCATTACGAACAGCCTCCTCTGTAGTTTTTCTGATGCGCTCAGCAAGACTGGGCTCCAGCCCTGCTAAGCACTCATCGAATTCACGCTTGAGTACATTAAGTGCTATGCCAAGCGTTACGACGTCTACATCGCAATCAATGATATGCAGGCCAGTATCAGGATAGTAGGTAGTAGACAACCGCTGAACCTCTGTACATGTACCTGCGTGAGGCTTACCGAGTACTCTCAGAAACATCGCAGCCTCCTGTGGAGCCGTAGCAGCCGGTGCCACGCTCGCTGCTGGGCGCCTCATCAGGCTTAATGATAGGCATGTCGCAGCAGACACAGGGCACAATTTCGAGCTGGCAGAAGCGCTCACCTTTCCTGATAGTGATAGGGGTCTTACTGATGTTCCACACGACCGCGTGTATCTCGCCCCGATAGCCGCTGTCAATGGGGTTATCAATGGGGAGCAAACCCCTCTTTCCAGAAGAACCACGGGGCTTAATGGCAGCCTTGTAGCCGAAAGGCAACACCGTGCCAAAGCCGAGCTTTACATCTACCATGCACTGCGGCTCCACAGTGAAAGTATGCGGTGCATAAATGTCCATACCAGCATCATCATGATGCTTACGCACAGGCATCTGTTCTGCGCCAAAGTCAATGAGTGTAAACTCAGACTTAACAGTAACAGGCATCTTATCACTCCTTATCGAATATCGAGGGACAGCGAAACGTTCTCGGAAACTACCTGAGCATATATCTCAGGCGCGATGGACTGCAGAAGATCGAAGTCGCAGCTACGCCGCGCAGTCTTCTTCACAGTCACAGAGTTAGTAGCTGTCATGGCGCTGGGGCTTTTGCCGATTTTAATCTTGATTTGTGCGTACACGGCATCTTTGATGTCCTTAAGCACCTTGGCCTTTTCGCGCAACTGAATGTACGAAGTAATCAAGCGCTGCGACTCCTCGTCATCCAGAATGAGTGTGGGCGCCTCATCTACATCAGGGACCTCGTCTGCAGATTCAGCTTTCTTGAGCAGCTCCTTATCTACTGCAGTAGCTTCGGGCTCAATACCAGTTACGATGTGGTTGAGCCAGAAGTCATCCGCTGCCGCCACCTCTCTTGTAAAGAGCTCAGAGTCTGCAGGCAGATCGTAACTGTAGAGATGCTGCCCACCTACCAGACACACAATGGTATAGGCACCGAGACGTGTAATACCACAGTACCAGTTTGTCTGGCACATGTAGTGGAAAGGCAGTGGACCATTTTCCCATACGCTCTGGTTATACGCGCTGGTAGTCTTAATCTCGAGAATACCGGTAATTACCTGGCCATCATCAGACAACGTGAAACCATCGATGTTTGCCAGCAAGTACGGACGCTCATCATCCTGCAGAATAACAGGAATATGTACATACTTGCGGTTTTCTCTGAGTGCCCACTCGTCTGCAACAACTGTCTCGAGTAGATTGCCCCAACGAGCTGCTTCAGACTGCTGCGGCGGCTTGTCATCAAACATGCCCATCTTAGACATCCAGATTTGCCGCGGGCTATTCCAGTGGTTCTCACCCATAATCGCAGCCACCTCGCTGCCGCCGATGCCAGCCCGCCGCTCACGCAGCCACTCTGCTTTGTCTTTCTCAGGAGCCGCAACAGAGTACAGGTGACAGCCCTCCAGCTGAGTAAGGTATGCTGCCCACCGGATAACTATCTCGTGGGGAATCTCGGGGCGTCCCTTCTGAATGATGTTGATCAGCTCAGCTCTTGATTGCATTCGGATCACCCACGCCTTTCACAGACTGCAGCAGGCACTGCATGTAGACACCAACCTCGCGCGGAGCAGAGAGATCCACGATCTTACCAGGCTGGCTGGGAAGCACACTAGTAATAAAGGTGCGCTGGACGATAACGAACACACGCCCATCAGGCGCAGAGAAAACATCGCCTTTGGTAGGAAACACGCAATCGGTGTCCATGCCCATGATTTTCTCGCCGTCAACAGTAACAAATTCTACGTGCATAGTGTCCTCCTAGATTTCAGATTTTTGGAATCTACGCTTACGGGCCTCAACACATTCTGTGTCAGATAGTGGCCGCATTAGTAGCTCTTCGATAAAGGCTAGACCAAGCGGTGTACGCTTGTATTCACGCCCAGCTTTTTCGATAATGGAGCTACTGAGCAAGAACTGTAGCAGATTCTTTAGCTCATCGCGGTCGAGACCCGTGGCATCTTCGATAGTGTCTCTGCCAAAGAAGGGTAGCTGATATAGGGCCCTTATTATTTCGGCAGGCTCGTGGCTTACGAACGGGATTGAGGCAAACTGTACGCGGAGGCGCTGCATCGCTGCATCAGTAGTATCACTGTTCTCAAACTCATCAGCAGAGAAGCGGTCATAGCCAAGCGACCTACTGTTGTAGATAGACATTAGGTAGTCTACCACAAACTCCACATGCTCTGGCTTAACTATGACGTTTGTGCCATCATCCGTGGAGTATACACACGCCGCAGCAGCTACGGCAAGCCGTGCAATCTTGAGGCGCTGGTCAGCAGGCTCTACGAGCGGGATCCTGGATGAATACGTGCGTCCCATTTTAGATGCAGACTCAAGAATAGTCTGTACTGCCTCGTCGGTAAACACGATATTCTCTGGACGCCGCGACCAGGCCCACATGACACGCAGTTTGCATTTGTCACTGGTGAAGCGGTGCTGGAGCGCTGGCATGTCTGCAACAGACTTATTCACAATATCTGCATCAACTTCACCAGATGCAACAGCAACAGCAAAGTCTAAGCGCCGCACGTCTTCTGCTTTACCGAATAGCTTAAGCACAGCCGATACACCATAGTTCTCTGCCTTCAGCTGTCTGCCGTTTCGCGGGTTTGAGATGAAAATCATGCGCGTCCGTGAAGTGGTCTCTGCAGTAACTACACCAGTCGCCTTAGCGATACCTGAGGAGCGCACATCAGACATCTTTGCCAAGTCGTCCTCTGACATACCGGATAGCTCGTCTACACACAGCAAGCCACCATCGTTTAGCGGCATAGCACCCCACATCAGTGACCAGTTGCCTTTTGTGCCGGCCTGCTGAATGTTATACACCAAGCCTGTACGCCTCGAAGATTCACCAGAGAGAAGCTCACCAGCTTTATAGTGCTGCATGAGACGCTCTACCAGTGTAGTCTTTGCCTGTCCAGAGTCGCCGATGATAAGGCACTCTGCCCAGCCTCTTCGTACTCGCTGCTCTTGGAATACAAACGATAGAGCAGAGTGGTAGACGAGGTCTACAGCGTATGCCACTTTCTTACGGTTCCAGATGTATGTTACATTGCGCTCAAGGTCATCATGGATTTCTGCGAACTTATCAGCAACACTCTGTCCAGGCGCACATTGAAATTCCTTAAGCTGCTCATGTAGTTCAGGAGTAACCTCGAGTTCATCGAGCAGCTCTTTCTCAGGTATAGCCTGATCAAACACATATGTTGCCTTCTGGTTGTTGGGATCTGGATGCATGTAGCCAACAAGCGTGAAGCGCTTATTTGTCGGAATGTTGTTGCCAATAATGTAGCCACTCCGCGCCACATACTCCTGGTGTGCAGCAAAACCAAAGTTGTCATCAGCCTTTGGAATCATGTGCACTGTCTCGAGGTTACCATAGCTCAATATGTCTATGTGGGCTCGGCCGCATTTGGTATTTACGCCAAGCAAGGCCTTAATGAAGGCACGCTGCTTATCATCAGGACAGTCTATGAGCTTGAGTAGAAAAGCGTTTTTGCTCTGCAGGTGAAGGTCGAGGCGATGCTGGCTACACAGCGTACAGCTACCACACAGCTTGTTGTCCTCAGAATAGTCTTCGCATGTCAAGCGAATATCTTGTGGATAGACATATGGGGCACTCTCCTTACCTGCAACAAGGACAGGAATCTTAATACGCTTGCCTGCATATCGTGCGCCAGAAGACTGTGCCAGCTGTACTACTGGCACATCCTCCGTTTTATCCAGCGGCTCGAAAAAGCTTCTAAACTCCTTCGGTGTGTAGTGATACTCGATGAAAGCGTCGGTGATGTCGCCCTTCTCTCTGAAGTCGCTGGGCCACTTCATTACATACAGCTTAACAGGCGAACTGCGTAGGTTCTCTATCATGTACTCAGTGGCTCTCTTGCCTGCATCATCGTTGTCATAACAGATAAACACAGCTTCCTTTTGTTGAAGAAGCCTGAACCACTCAGCCTTAAAGTTTCCTGCGCCTGCAGTAGCTGTACATGTAGGAAAGCCTGCTTGTTCAGCAACAATGCGATCCCACTCACCTTCACACCAGATCAGCTTAGGGCAGTTCTTGTCGAACAGATGCTCGATACCAAAGATTCTATCTTCGCCATAAGCATTGCCGACAGGGTCCTCATAGTTAATCATCTTGGTGTTATCTTCATACGAGTTCCACTTATACCTACGGATGTTCACAAGCTCGCTGAACTCGTCGTAGATGGGTATTGTGACGCGTTCACCGTCCCAACCAATGAGAAAGCGCTTTAGCGTAGCATCAGAGATACCTCGCTTTTCACGCAGCACATCTCTAACTACACCAGTGCTTTCCATTAGCGCATTATGATACTTGATTGGCAGACCTGGGTCTATAGCCGGTCTGCTATCTACATCGGAAGGTCTATCAATATTGAGAGCATCTCCCAAAGCGTACCATGCTTCTTGCTTACTCACGTGGCGTGTCTCCATGTAGAACGTATGAATGTTGCCTTTAGAGCCACACGCATTACAGAAGTACACGCCAGTGCCAAGGTTAACAGTGAACGATGGATTACTATCTTGCCCAGCAAGATGGCGCTCGGGCCACGGACAGGTAGACTTAACTTCGTTGCCGTGTCGCCTATACTGCAGCCCGAGACGCTTGAGTTCATCTACGTAGAATGACTCTGGATCAATGCTGGACAGAATTCGATTTCTGTATTCTTTCCAGCGCAAGAGTCACACTCCCCATCTTGCTTACAGCTCAGCTGCAGTCTCGCTGTCAACGACCTCGGCACGGCTGTCGTAGGCGGTATCCTCATAGTCGACCTTGGTGCTGGACATATCCTCGTAGTTCTTGAACAGCTCGAAGGCAATGGCACGCTCCTCAGGGGTGGTCTCGCCGGCCATCTGGGTAGTGATAATGTACCACTTGTTGCGGTCCTTGGTCACCAGACGGCTGTCCAGGGTGTACGCAAAGTTCCAGATAGACTGCCGCATGGACTTGGCGATGCTGAGCAGCTTCTTGCCCTCATTGTAGTTGGTACGCGCGAAGGACAGAACCACAGGCATAGGATTGCCCTCGAAGAAGCCCAGGAAGTTCATGTAGGCGGTGCAGCGCGGCTGCGCATCTTTGCCGGTCTTGGAGTTGTCGAACTTATTCTTGCCGCACTGCGCACAGCTGCAGCTACCTTCATCGTTGCGGCCGATACGTCCATCGTAAGAGCGGCAGAAGATACGGAGCTCGGCGTTGCGATCAGGATTCCACTCAATGTTGCTGTAGTACTGCTTGATGGGAATGAACCGCAGACCCTTCACATTCTCCTGGGTCAGGGAGTTCAGGATGTCACCCTCATCGGCGACGCCGTCCTGCCGCTCGGGGCTCAGGGCATTGATGACCTTGATTCGGGGGATAACGATGTCTTCAGCATTAGCCTCTTCAAAGCCGTGAACGGCGTTGGGGTTGGCCAGAGCATTCTCCTCGACGGCCTGCAGGGCAGTGTTCATGTTTTCCATTTCAGACATGTCAGATTCTCCTTTATAGTAGTTTTATTATGTCAACTGCTTTCACAGTACGACACTATCAAGAAGGGATGTAAGGTAGCTTGCGAGAGTATCCGCCATCACATTGGCTATGCACCAGTCAAGGCAAGCTACACGCGGAGGCACCTGGTGCTCGTGCTTTACACGATTGTAGATAAAGTCATCTACAATACGGTCCTCTTCAGAACCGCGAGTAGCTATAGCCTTTATGTTCATAAAAAGGCCGATGCCCGTCGGATCTTTGGCCATGGCACGCTTAGCGTTGCCGGCAGTGTAGCTAATGAGATGACCCTTAGTCCACTGCATAAACACGCGCTCCTCAGGAGCATTAAGCTTACGGAGCATCTCGTTTACTTTCTGCCACATGTCACGGTTCTTAACCGGACCACCGGAACCCTGCCAGCCAGAACGTTCCCAAGTAAGGCTCCAGCCCTTGGACACAGAGTTGTATAGATACTCAGAGTCCGTTACAATGATAATAGACTCATCGGGCTCAGAGCGCTCTACTGCCACTTCAAGAGCACTAATGAGACCATTGAGCTCGCCGCGCTGGCTGGTAGACTCCAGGTTCTCATAATGTGCACGGTAGAACAAATCACCGTCATCAGTTTGAACCCACGCTACACCAACACTGCTACACTGCGGCGTGCCCTGTCGCTTACAGCCGCCGTCGATAGAAATCAGCAAAGTTTCTCGCTCCTTTCACAGATACATTTAAGAATACCACGCTTGCTGCGCTGTGCATCGATGGGACATCTGGGCTGGAGCGCTGCGATGTCAATACCAGCAGCTTCGAGCTCTTCAATCTTTCTGGCAAACTCTTTTCTAAAAGAGCAGTTGCCATCGTCCCAATACTTGCAGTACTCCAGTACCTTATCTTTGTTCATCCTCATCAATCTACGTCTCCCACAACGCGCTTAAAGATGGGACAGTTAAGGCTGTAGCCACCCTTTGCATTAGTAGACGCTCCGAAGCACTCAATCTCTACGAGCTTACCTACGACACGCTCAGGGTGCGCCCAGTACTCAGCACGCTGGTAGTCTGCAAAGCCAGACCCAACGCCTACTCTGTAGGTAGTACCGTTTACGGTATAGCCGACCTCAATACCACCGAGCATACCAGCATACTTGTTGTCGCCCTCATAGACGCCTATGCAAGGCAGCTTGTACTCAGTAGTTGCTTTGATTTTCAGCAACGTTTTGCGCGGGTTAGGATTCACCTCGTATGGGCTCGTGGCTTCTACAAGCATCACGCCCTCGCCGCCGGTTTCCCAGATGGGCTCTGCAAGACGCACGCCGTCTTCCTTTGTAGACACAACACCGAGAATAGGGAGCGGCTTGATATGCTTAAGAGTAGTTGCCTCAAACATATCTACTAAACCTCTGAGAGGTTTTGCCCAGCGCGGGAACAACTCGATAAGCTTGTCCACTGAGGCCTCGTCGCCTAAAAAGTGTGCTACAAGGGCCTTTCTACCTACGGCATTAAGCCTACTTAAGCCCTCGTCGTAGTCCTTGATAGGAAGAACGTCAAAGCACAAAGCCTGCACGCCAGTCTTAGCTTGGCTGCTCCCGCGATTAAGTATTGATGCACTTGCCTGCCGCAAAGCGATATTATCAGAGAAATCACCCATAGCGACGCACTCGCAGTCAAATACAAAGCCAGTTGGAAGCTGCTTTGCCTCTTCCATGATTTCTACCAGACCGAGATCTCTCTTTCCAGACCGGGTATATACCTCTACGCCAGTTTCTCTGGTAAAGATGAGTCGACGGTTTCCATCAATCTTTTCTGTGGCAATGTAGCTACCAATGATATGCTCTGGGCACAGCATGCCACGCATAATACCAATCTTTGGAATAAAACCCTTGCCGTACACCTTATTCAGAGTCGTTACAGAGACTCCAATCTGTAGGTCCTTTGTTACAAGACCTGTGGCAGCCCACTGCCAGTTTGGATCAGCACTATCAAAAATAAAGCCGTTTGCCATAGCGATGTCTGCTTTTGTGCCGGTGTTATGCTCTCTAAAATATTGCATGATTTCATCGATACTCATGCGCGCTGCGTTAGCATCGATGCCGTCACCAATATCCAGCTTAGCCTGCTTCAAGCCCGTGGTAAAATACGGATCATAGATAAACTTAAGCACTGCCTTAAATCCATCTACGTCTGCATACCGTCGCAAAAGTGCTTCTTTTTGTAGCGTTGAACCTGTAGCCTGTATGTTGGATAAACAATCAGCTACTACCTGGAAATCCAATAGCTACACCTCCTTAAATTTTGGCATGCCATATTTTATTTAAGAAAAAGAAGCCTAAAGCCCCTTTATCTTACGCTGCAGGTATGCTCTGAAACCACCCTGTATTCTACTGACATATGATGGAGACGTTGCACACATACTTGCTATGTCTCTACAGGTAGCTTCATAGCCAGACGCGTTCCATACTAAAAGCACGTTACGCACGATGCCAGATGTACTACTAAGATACTCAGAAAACGCTTCTTCTATTCTGTTTACGACCTCGGCATCCTCTGTATCTACTGTTGCACATAAATTGCTTTGTGCACTATACTCGAACATTGCACATTCGCGCCTTTGATATATAGCCTGCTTGCGCAGTTCGTTGTTAACTGCGTTTCTTATGAGTGTACAGGCATATGTACTGAACTGCGTATTAGAAAACACGTCAAACGTACAGATTGCATCCCACAAGGCTTCCCAAGCGGCGCTCTCGCAATCTGGGTTATATAGCTGCCCACTCGACGACAGCATAAAATAAACCAAGTTCTTGTGCTGAAGCAGAAGAGCATCAATGTCTTTTTCAGTTTTATTCAGCTTGTAAATCAGCTCAGACATGACGCTGCTCTCCTTATATTCTTATTATATCACATATATCGCGATGCGTAAACCGTAAAAGAAAATTTACTTTTCTGTGGCTCTCAGGAGAAGGGCGAACGCCTGCTCTACTGTGGTAACTACATCCGCAGTGCCACCAGCCTCCCTGACCTTCAGAATGAACTTTAGCTGGTGGGGCGATGGGGCGCCGGTATCATCCTTTGTCTCAATAGCTACAAAGCGGCCTTTATAGCATACAAGCAAATCGGACACACCGCGCTTAGTAGCCTTTGACTCTCTTATTATAAGAGCACCCATGAGATCAAGCATCTCTTTGACGTTCTTAAGAAGAGTAGCTTCATCAGTAGGAGCTTCAATAAACTTCTTATACCTATCCTTGTTGTGCAGATAGTATGCATGCACGTTCATTTCTCTTTGAGTCATCGCAGCGCCACCGCCTTTACGTGCTCAAGTAATGCAAGAGAATCGTCTCGTTTATTTATGACGTTCTCATACACTATCTGATTCACAGACCCTCGTGCAGCCAGTACCAAGTATCTGCACGTGTGTGGCTGTATCGAGATATGTCCGCAGATGCGCTCGGAACTTTGTTTGAGAGCTTCCCAGGAGTCGTTAATACTATAGTACACTGCCCAGTGTGCAACTGTGAGGTTAACGCCCATACCAACTGAGAGAGGATGCGCAAGGAGATACCTAAACTGCTTTGCACGGAAACCTGCGATAATATCCTCTCTAGCAGCTGTTGACGTTCCTCCGCGGATAACTCTAGCACCACTGCCGAGAAGTCCTTTGAGCATTGCAAATTCTTCTGCGTAATTAGCCCATATAATAACGGAAGCATCGGGGTCGTTACGATGAATAAACTCGAGTGTCGTCCGTAAGACTCCGAGCCGCTCGAGGTCCCCGACTTGATAAACTTCTCTCGCATCCTCTGCTTCACCAAGCTTTCTACTAACGATATTCCTCTTGATTGCGTCAGAGTCAAGCACAAAGCCACTTGTTATCTGACTTAGCTTAGCTCTTATAGACGCTGCCTGTTCAGCAGTTATGGTAGTGTCGTCTGCTAGCTGAATAGCTGCATCTGAGGCCATCTGCTTATAGATCTCTGCAGTGGCTGCAGACATATCATACTCAACAACTTTCCATACCTTGTCTGCCATGGGCATAACAGACTGGTCTACAAATATACTGTGCTCTTTTATCTTCTGCATGAACTCGTCGTACATTACAGGATTTAGTCGCAGCTTTTCATATCTGCTATCTCTGGACATGTTTATGAAATACTTATTCACAAAATGTGTTCTAGCAGAGTTGAAGCAATACGGATCTACGCAGCGCATTTGTATGTAGTACTCGTGCTCGCCATTCGGTGCCGGGGTTGCGGAGAGGTTGTACCACGAAGGCACTGTCTCACTTAGTTCCAAAGCCGCTTTTGCCGTAGCGCTGCGGTGATTCTTGAGCTTAGAAGACTCGTCGAATATCACCATGTCGAACTTAATCTTCTTTAGCAACTCTAGATTATCTACAAAGGTACCAAGTGACCAAAGTACAACATGACTCGGAGTAGTTAGGGCTTGGAGCTTTTGCTTCTCATTTTTGTAGTAGGCTACAACCTTGAGCTCTGGAAACTGCTTAGCATCAGAAAGCCAGTCTGGAATGATTGTTGCCGGTGCGACTACTAGGCACCTCTTTGCCTTGCCTGTCTTAAGAGCATTCAGCATGATCTGGTAGCTCATTCGTGTCTTGCCAGTACGCGTATCATAAAAGAAGTTGAATCTATGATTGTACTTAGCCAGACAGACGCCAAGATTCTGGTGCTTCCACAGACCAGCATATTCCTCATCCGGGCCGTTCTGTAGCAGCTCTGCCGTCATGCGGCGGCGCAGCACTTCTTCCTCATAGTACTCTTTGATTGGCGACTGTAGATTGCTAGAATCTTCGATTCCGCGTAATATCTTCAGCACTTCAGGAAGAAGATGAATACTGCATCTATAGGTATCTCGCGCACGCTGCTTTTCAATACCCTTCACCTGATCTATAAGGGACAAAAAGGGTATATCAGTACTACCGGCGATTATCTGGATGTAGTTCTGATATACCTGTATCTTGTTCATATTCAGTTCTCCTATATGGTACCGGTGATGGGACTTGAACCCACACAGCTTGTGCCACGGGAACCTAAATCCCGCGCGTCTGCCTATTCCGCCACACCGGCATATCGCTCTGTGAGGCAGGGCAGCGGCGATGAGCCGCTTCAGGATTTCCTATCAGAGCTTAAGTAATAGGTTACCTTTCGCTTCAGGCTTCCCTGCATATGGAGCTGGTAGACGGACTCGAACCCCCGACCTGCTGATTACAAATCAGCTGCTCTACCGACTGAGCTATACCAGCACGTAAACGGACCGCCGCTAAACAACCGCTCAGCAGCGGTCCGTTTGTCACTATTCTATACGCAATACTCTCCCCTTAGTCGTAGCATTTTGCTACACAAAACCGGATGTGAAACCATACTTGCCACGCGGCCCAGCAAAGCCGCTACTGCTTCGGCACAGCATATTCCAGGGGGAGGAGCTGGCTACACTGTACCAGGAAGGAGGCAGGCTGAAGAGCGGCGGGACGCTGTAGTCAAAAAGCGGTATCACAACGTCAGCGCGGCTGTTATGCATAACTGCTTCCTCCCTTCATGAAGTGGTGCCCAAACGGGCTGGTCCGAGTGACAGGATTCGAACCTGCGGCATCCTGCTCCCAAAGCAGGCGCGCTACCAACTGCGCTACACCCGGTTATCGTTCGCTACAAATAGGCTCACAGCGCTCGCCATAGATTAGCTCGTCTAAGTCTTGCATCTACACACCTCCTAAAGGTTGCCGAGGTATCCGACGGAATGGATACCCCGGCTATTTGATTGTATGGCCGTCTGGGCCATGGTGGGCCCTCGGGGATTCGAACCCGGGACCAGCGAGTTATGAGCTCGCAGCTCTAACCAACTGAGCTAAGGGCCCATAGGTAAGAAGAAGGCCTACGAGAGGAGGGGGATCCACCCGTAGACCATTCTTCCCCCTCGGCATATTTTCGGTATCTGAGATGCCAACCTCAGACCCTACGGTGCAAGAGACTGGATTCGAACCAGTGACCTTCGCTAGCCTCACGACGCGCTAACCGCTGCGCTACTCCTGCATGTATTAGGCGTATGACTGGACTCGAACCAGTGACCCAGGTTTACCGAGGTTGCTTTCGCCGTGCACGACCTACTCTACCAACTGAGCTACACACGCCTAATGTTTATCACCGCCCCTTAGGCCAAAGCCGTAGTCGGCAGGCTGCATACTTTTCGCAGCGGGGGTGCGGTGTTGGTGGAACTGAGGGGGCTCGAACCCCTGGCCTCCTGCGTGCAAAGCAGGCGCTCTCCCAGCTGAGCTACAATCCCATAAGACCGGCCCGCATAATACGCTACGGACCGGATGCTGCGTAACCCTCAACACAGCACCGCGTCGCCACTGAACAGTAGCCTGCCGACTTTACGTACACTCAGCTACTCGACGCTTCCAAGACAGAGGTGGCTGGGAGACTACCAAACTCCCATCCTATTGAAAGGAGTACTCTGTGGGTTGTGTGGAGTCGAACCACCGTGTGCCGGTCAACCCATATATCCCCTGGAGCAGAGGGGAAGTCAATGCTCCAGGGGCGGAAGAAAGGGGATTAGTCTGCGTCCAGCAGGGACTGCAGCTCCTCGACGGAGATCTTGCCGGACTTGATGAGCTCGGCGACGGAAGCGGCAGTGACGGGGGCAGCGGCCCGGGCAGTGGGCTGAATACCGCGCTTCTCCATCTCAGCCTTGACGCGCTCCAGGCGCTCGTTGGCCTTGGTAGCGTCGCGGCCGGCCTTCACGGTCTTGTAGTGGACGGAATTGGCGTTGCGGTACTCGATCTTCAGCTGGTCGTCGGTCATCTCTTCCAGAGCGATGCCCACAACGGCGCCGCGGCGCTCAGCCTTGGGAACCTCATACTCGAACTCGATGGTCTCGCCGGCCTTGATGTCGTGGTCAGCAGTGTAGGTCACCTTGATGATGCGGGGCTTGGCAGGCTTCTTTGCCTTGGGGGTAGCGGTGGCGTCACCAGCAGCGAGCTCCTGCTCAGCAGCAGCGGCCAGGGCGGCGTCAACGGCCTCGGGATTGGAGAAATCAACAGCGGTGTTCTTCTCGTTAGACATGATACAGTCCTCCTCAAAAAGTATTTTATATTCTGAACCTCTGTCTGAGGTGATCAGCTACTCTTGCTTACATTCTTATTATAACGCGTTCACAGCCTTTTGTAAATAGGGTACTTGTACAACTTTTTCAGTCACCTACCTGAACAAGTTAGGAGAGGAGCTACACGCTGTAAATGCGCGTCATTTATTATGTATATATAATATCATAAGAACTACGATGCGTATACCATAAAAAGAATGTTGCCGCGACGCCGCACCGTACGGAGACCATAACCGCGTTCGTAAGCTGTAATGTTGTAAAATCTGTAATTTTCGTGAGTTCTGTAAACTTTTTAGAGTATATATAGGGATGTAACGTACGACAAAATCAGCTGCTGCCCTGTTTCATTTTATCTACTCATTTGTATTTATTTCTTTCTTATTATATGAATATTATATACATTTATTAAATATAAATAATATACATATATATATAT
>OJPN01000662.1_pt1 | contig 28655 bp, 21 predicted proteins | sample 1598511 | NCBI WGS metagenome assembly OJPN01 (sample SAMN03922485, study PRJEB24848) | human gut metagenome | isolation source: stool sample | host: Homo sapiens | place: Germany | collected 2011-05
ATTTGAAGCCCGTCGTACCGGCCATACTGTTCATAATTGCTAATAAGCAGATCATATTCCTGCTTGTCAGAATAATTATCGCTCCCAGCCAGCGCCTGAACCATATCGTCAGTATAGTTATCCTCCGGAAGAAGGCTGCTCAGATGATCCGGCGCTTTTGAAAACTGTTCCGCATAGCTCTGATTTTCCCCAAGCTCCGACCCCTTGTTCCACTGTCTGGAAGAGCAGCCACAGGAGAGTGCCAATACAGCCAGCATGAAAATTACGAGTACATTTTTACGCATGGATTATATAGCTCCCTTCCACGCAAGACTTAATTTCTGAAGCCGCTACATTGTAATGCCGTCCCTGATATGCCTTAAGATAGGTGCAATCTGCAACCCAAAAAGTATCCGTTATCTTATCATAACCATCAATAACAATATAGTGAAGAGTAGATCTGCTAATGCCACTTCCATTGTAATATGATAAAGTTCCATACGGAGCAGCTCTAAGAATAACAGGACGATCTGCTGCTAAACTTGATTTTATATAATTGGTTAATTTTGTAGTTGTCATAGTGCTTCCAACAAACGTATAGGCATATTTATTTGAAGCGCTAGATTTCAGTTGCGAATTCAAATAATCCACAATTGCGTATACAAATGCAGTTGTTTCTCCACTTGGAATCACTTTCTTACTGATAGCTGTTTGCGAAGGCTCTTTATAGGTTGAAATAAGGCTATAACTATCATGTGAATATATGCCAGTTAGAACCATTAAAGTACTCGCAACTCCACACCATGTGTCTTTTTCTTGAACGATCTTTGTATTTACTGAACAAGAATACAAGTTTCCGCTACTAGAAACGCCTCTTGATAACCCTTGATTTTGTTCCTTAATGAGTCGATCATCAATCTCCAGTCTTGTAATAATATTATCTAGGGCCGCTTCCTTATCATGCTGAAACTGATAAAGAAATTCAGATGAATCTAAGTATTCCTCAATTATTTTTTGCTTGTCTGCATCATTCAAACTAATATGAGAGAGGTGATTATAGATCCATCTGTAAACTTCATTAGGGTCAGAAACTTCAAACTGTGTAGAAAAACCAGATTCTGCAGCCGACAGTACCGAATTTCCCATAGTAAGGGCAACAATCGTAACCATAACAGCTATTTTCTTTAGTGCTTTTTTCATAATAACCCATCCTTTCATTAGACAAAATTCCAAATTAAGCAACAATAAACTGGATTCTTTTAGTTAAGAATTCATTTATTGTATTTACATTATAACACAAGCCTTTATAGATGTCAATAATTATTATTTAATTTTTTAAAAATTTATTTATTTCTCCTTTATTCCTAATAACACAAAAGGGAACGCACTCCACGCTCCCTCTGTTTTGTTACTTAAAGCTATTTTTAGACCATTCCGCGAAAACGTTCGGCAATTCTGGAATTACGGGTGTTTACCCGACATACCGGCTCTGCCCAGCGAAACAGACGCCGAAATTACTTTCTTACAACCTTGTGGTAAACCTTCTTGCCCTTGCGGATTATTACCTCGCCGTCGATCGTGATCTCAGCGTTCGGATCCTCAACGATAACGTCGTTGACTGCAACGCCCTTACCCGCGATCAGGGTTCTTGCCTCGCGCTTGGAGTTAACAAGCTTTGCAGCCACCATCAGGTCGAGAATGCCGATCTTGCCCTCGGGGAGCTCAAGCTCGGTAGTGGGCATGTTCTCGGTGTTGCCCTTACCGCCGAACAGAGCCTTTGCGGCGTCGAGCGCCTTGTTGGCTTCCTCCTCGCCGTGAACCAGCTTTGTAAGCTCGTACGCGAGTATCTCCTTAGCCTTGTTGAGCTGGCTTCCCTCCCAGCCGGACATAGCCTCGATCTCCTCGATGGGGAGGAAGGTCAGCATGCGAATGCACTTCATTACGTCCGCGTCGGCTACGTTTCTCCAGTACTGGAAGAACTCGAACGGAGAGGTCTTTTCAGGGTCGAGCCATACTGCGCCCTTCTCGGTCTTGCCCATCTTCTTGCCCTCGGAGTTGAGGAGCAGCGTGATAGTCATAGCGTGAGCGTCCTTGCCGAGCTTCTTGCGGATAAGCTCGGTGCCGCCCAGCATATTTGCCCACTGGTCGTCGCCGCCGAACTGCATGTTGCAGCCGTACTTCTGGTACAGCATGTAGAAATCGTAGCTCTGCATGATCATGTAGTTGAACTCGAGGAAGGTCAGACCGCGCTCCCAGCGCTGCTTGTAGCACTCGAAGGACAGCATCTTGTTTACGCTGAAGCATGCGCCTACCTCGCGCAGAACGTCGATGTAGTTGAGGTTCATCAGCCAGTCGGCGTTGTTGACCATGATAGCTTTGCCTTCGGAAAAGTCGATGAAGCGGCTCATCTGCTTCTTGAAGCAGTCGATATTGTGCTGGATAGTTTCCGGTGTGAGCATCTTTCTCATGTCGGACTTGCCGGAGGGGTCGCCGATCATTCCGGTGCCGCCGCCGAGGAGCGCGATGGGCTTGTTGCCTGCCATCTGGAGGCGCTTCATCAGGCACAGAGCCATGAAATGTCCTACGTGCAGAGAGTCAGCGGTGGGGTCGAAGCCGATGTAGAAGGTCGCCTTGCCTTCGTTTATCATCTTCTTGATCTCTTCCTCGTTGGTTACCTGCGCGATGAGTCCGCGTGCTACTAATTCGTCGTAAAGTGTCATTGTTTTTCTCCTTGATATGTTAATTTTTCAACTTTGAACTGTGTATTATCCGGGAAAACTCCCATAAGCGACGGAAACCTTGATTTCCATTGATACCACCCCTTTCACCGCGCCTGAATCATCGCCCGTCGTTCATCCTTAGCGAATCTCTCATCAGGTCCTTGCCGACCGTTCCATGGCTGAGAAGCTCCCGGGCTTCCTCCAGCCCGAACCACCCCGCCGTTTCCACCTCGCCGGAAAGCCGGAACTCTCCGTGCTTCACCGTGCAGAGATACCCAAGCATGAGATTATCGTGCTTCGGATAGTAATAGCTGCTGATATACCGCATGTTCAGGACTTCCAGCCCGGTTTCCTCTCGTATTTCCCGGAGAGCGGTCTGCTCGGCGGTCTCGTGATCCTTGATGAACCCCGCAACGCAGACGTAATTCCTGGTTGCGTAGGTCTGGCGTATCAAAGCGTACTTCCCCGCGCCGTCGGTCAGCAGGCATATCACGCATGGGTAGGAAAAACTGAACCACGGTCTGCCGCAGTTTTCGCAGAATGATGTCTCGCCCTCGTCGCCGATAGTCTTTGTTATTAGTTTCTCTCCGCACTCAGGGCAGAATTTGAACTGCATATGATCACCTCCCGGGTATTATTTCCGATAACGTCTGTACAATACAAAAGCCCCCCATGAGCAGAACTCACAGAGGGCGAATTATCGCGGTACCACCTCAGTTTGCGGGATATCTCCCGCCTCTGACAGCTATAACGGGCTTACCCGTGCGGAACTACTTGCGTACGCTTTCGCACCGCCGCTCAGGGAGGTAATTCGCCGCACGGAAATCCTGCCGCTTCGCACCAGACAGCGGCTCTCTGAAAGGATATTCCGGGACTACTGGATTCCCGTCAACGCTTTTAATATTTATTCGGAATTTATTATCTCAGCTGGTCTGCTATCTCAAGAACCAGTTTTTCGCTCTTTTCCCAGCCAAGGCAGGGGTCGGTGATCGACTTGCCGTAAACGCCGTCGCCAACCTTCTGCGCGCCGTCCTCGATGTAACTCTCGATCATCAGCCCCTTCACCATGCTGCGTATCTCCGAGGAGTGGCGCATGGAATGGAGGATCTCATTTGCAATTCTGATCTGCTCGAGGTACTTCTTGCCGCTGTTGGAGTGATTTGTGTCAACAATGCACGCCATGTTCCTGAGGTTCTTTTCCTGGTACATATCGTACAGCAGCTTGAGATCCTCGTAGTGGTAGTTCGGGATAGTCTGGTCGTGCTTGTTCTGCGCGCCGCGGAGGATAGCGTGGGCAAGCGGATTGCCGTCAGTGTTGACCTCCCAGCCGCGGTAGATGAACGTGTGGCTGCTCTGAGCCGCACGGATAGAATTCAGCATGATAGAAATCGTGCCGCTGGTGGGGTTCTTCATACCGCAGGGGCACTCCATGCCGCTGGCGGTAAGACGGTGCTCCTGATCCTCAACGGAACGCGCGCCTACTGCGACATAGCTGAGTATATCGGAAAGGTAGCGGTAGTTCTCGGGATACAGCATTTCATCAGCGCACACAAGACCGGTCTCCTCAATGGCGCGTGTGTGCAGCTTGCGCACGTGGATAAGACCCTCAAGCATGTCCTCGCCCTTGGTGGGGTCTGGCTGGTGGATCATTCCCTTGTAGCCCTCGCCGGTGGTTCTTGGCTTGTTGGTGTAGATTCTCGGGATAATAATGATCTTGTCCTTGACCTGCTCCTGAAGTCTGGAAAGGCGGCAGGTGTAGTCCATTACTGAATCCTCGTTATCCGCGGAGCACGGCCCGATGATAAGCAGGAACTTGTCAGACTTCCCGGTGAAAACGTCCGCGATCATCGCGTCGCGCTCGGTCTTTATAGCCTTGATCTTATCGTTGAGCGGGTAAAGTTCCTTTATCTCCTTCGGTACGGGGAGCTTCCTGCGGAAATTCATTGACATTTTATGTATTTCTCCTTTTTTGCAGTATATCCATGTGACATTATATCACCATCTCGTCCAATTGTCAAGCGCCTTTTCGTACTTCACAGCACAAAAATGCCCCTGATTTTACAGGGGCACTGATTTACTTATCTACGGAAGTTTCCTTTTCCTTAAGCAGATCGCGAATTTCCGTAAGCAGAACGATCTGGGGATCCGGCTTAGGCTCTGGCTTGGGCTCTTCTCCCTTCTTGCGGTGGAGCTTTGAGATAGCCTTCACAAGAATGAAAACAGCCAGCGCGATAAGAAGGAAACTTATAACCGACTGAATGAACGAGCCGTAGTTCAGCGAGATCTCAGCTACCGCGGGAGTAACCACCGCGCCGGTCTCATCGAGGACTTCCTCAACCGCGGGCTGAAGCACGAGCTTGAGCTGCGAGAAATCCATCTTGCCGGTAAGAAGTCCCAGCAGCGGCATCAGCAGGTCGCCGACCAGCGAATTGACGATGGCGGTGAACGCAGAACCGATGATAAGACCTACCGCCATATCAAGCACGTTTCCTCTTGAGATAAACGCCTTGAACTCCTTTGCCAGCTTGAACCTGTCCTTCTTTTCAGCTTTCTTTTCTTCTGCCATGACACTATCCCTCTTGAATTAAGTAATATTTCAGGCTGAAAGCCTGTTGTGCATTATATTCTCTGACTGAGCGGTATGTAGTTCTTGTTGAGGTTTATCGCCTTGTAAGCCGGACGAATTATGCGCTTTCCGTTGATCATTTCTTCCATTCTGTGGGCGCACCAGCCGGAGATTCTCGCGCACGCGAACAGACCAGTGTACATCTCTACCGGTATCTTCAGCATCTTGTATACCAGACCAGAATACATGTCCACGTTTGCGCATATATTCTTGATATCACCGCGCTCGTCCGCGAATACTCCCGGAGTAAGTCTCTCGATGCTGTCCAGCAGCAGGAATTCCTTCTCAAACTCGGTGCCCTTAGCCAGCTTCATCGCGTTGGCCTTGAGTATCTTCGCTCTCGGGTCGGACAGCGTGTAAACCGCATGACCCATGCCGTAGATAAGCCCGGAATGATCTCCGGCTTCCTTGCGGAGCAGCTTGTGAAGGTAGTCGCTGACCTCCTGGTCGTTATCCCAGTTCTTGATACCCGCCTTTGCGAAGTCGAGCATTTCCATAACCTTGATATTAGCGCCGCCGTGACGCGGACCCTTCAGCGAACCGATAGCCGCCGCGTATGCGGAGTAGGCGTCGGTGCCGGAGGAAGATACGGTACGGCAGGTGAACGTCGAGTTGTTTCCGCCGCCGTGCTCAGCATGGAGCATAAGGCAGAGGTCGAGCAGGTGAGCTTCCTCGGTAGTGTAGGAACGGTCGTCGCGCAGGGTGGAAAGAATGCTCTCTGCAAGGCTCTCGTCCTTGTTTATCTGGTGCATTACCATTGAATCGTTGTGGTAGAACCGGCGCATTGCCTGGTAGGAAGTTACCATGATCGCAGGAAGTCTGGAGATGATCGAAATAGCCTTGAGCATTTCGCTCTCAACGGACTTGTCCTCCGGCGCGGAATCATAGCTGTACAGCGCAAGCACTGCCTGAGCCATCTTATTCATGATATTCGGGGACGGATTTCTGATGATAACGTCCTCGCTGAAGTACATGGGAAGGTCGCGGTACTCAGCGATAAGGCGCGAGAACGTAGTGAGCTGTCGCTCGTCAGGGAGCATACCGAACAGGAGGAGATACGCGACCTCCTCGTAGCCGTAGCGCCCGGACGACAGCACGTCGTTCACGATATCGCGAATGTTGTATCCGCGGTAGATGAGCTCGCCCTCGATGGGCTGCTTGTCGCACTCGCTTATAACGTAGCCATGTACGCAGCATACGTTTGTTATGCCCGCAACAACGCCGGAACCGTCGGAATTACGCAGACCGCGCTTTACTCCGAACTTTCCGGGCAGGCTGGGATCGATAGCCGTAGTGCTTAAAAAATCGTCGCACATCTGCTTGAAGGTAGCAGAGTTCTTGAGCTGTTCCATTCTTTTCATTGGTTAGAAGATCCGCCTCCGTGCCATATTTTTATACTGGTCTTAATCGCCGTTCCGTCAGGCGGAATTTTTAAATTAAGAAATATATAAGTATATTGTAGCATATTTCGCCGTGATTGTCAAGCGTTATTCGCATTTTCTGAATATTTTTTATTTTCAGGTTGCAAAATTCTCGTTTGTGGTTTATTTATGGTAACCTCTAAAAACCGGGACACGAGCAGATTTCGTACATGACTTATATCAGATGCTAGGCGTCAAACCGCAGTAATACTGTATGTATTTCAAGGTTTGACAACGAAGCAGATGATATAAGTCATAGAAATCTGCCGTGAAGGAGGTTTTTAGAGGTGACCTTTTAATGGAGGGCCGCTGCAATGAAGTTCCCGAAAACAGTACTTGCTTCCCTGCTGGGATTTTCAATAATGCTCACCGGCTGCCGTCGTGAGGCTCCATCGCCTGCGCCGGAGAACGTAACTCTGCTCATCGAAGACGAAAACCGCATACTCACACTAGGATTTTCCGAGTACCTCGCCGGCTGCATATTCGCCGCTGCTGACCCGTCATTTCAGGAGGAGACCCTGCTTGCGGCGGGAATCGCGCTTTCAAGCCAGGCGCAGTACTGCATGCAGAACTGCGAAGCTGATTTCGGCGCAGACCTCGCCGACCGCGGCGACATCTACCCGGACTGGCTTTCTCCTGATGAGCTGGAGGAACGCTACGCCGACCAGTATCCCGAGTGGCTGGAGCGCGTTTCCAGAGTTGCGGAGCGCGCGGCTAAGGAGTGCCTCTATTATAACGATGGACCGGCGTACACGCCTTGCTGCCGGGTATCCTCCGGCGTGACCGACGACGGAGGTTTCACCTACCTTCCGGCGCTGAAGCTCAGCCGCGACCCGGATTCACCGGAATACTCCGCCAGCTCAGAATACACCTGCACCGCCGTGCGGAAAATGCTGGCTCCGGTCACCGGAAGCGTAGTGCTCCCCGCAGACAAGGCGGAGTGGTTCTCCGAGCCGCAGTACACAAAAAACGGAACGCTGCGCTGTATCAGGTTCGGCGGCGTGGAACTTACCGGAGAACAGCTCCGGGAAGCGCTCGGTCTGCGCAGCGCGGCTGTTGCAATTACGCAGGAGCACGACTCGTTCATATTCCGCACCCGCGGAAGCGGCGGCGGTGTTGGCATGAGCGTCTACACAGCGGATCTCATGGCGCGCTCCGGTTTGTCAGCTCAGGAAATACTGCAGCAGTTCTACCCCGGCACGGAACTAATAGATTAATATAGGTAATCTGTTTTCTGTTTCATTTCATTTCCTTATTATATCACTTTTTCTTCTTTTTCAAAGAGGTTTTTAGAAGTTACCTATAGTTTATCTGCGATTCAAAAAGTACACGTACCCTGGCTTTAACCAGAAATGAAAAATGTAAAATTTTACAGAGATTTAACATACCCTGTCTTTTGGATTTAACATTCTCCTGATATAATATGCTTGTGACAAGGAAAGATCACAGCATAAGCGTAAATGATTACGCAGTATATTAAAGGAGAACAACATTATGACTACAAGAAAGATCACATTAAGCGCAGCCGCTCTGCTTATGGCAGCAGCATTTGCAGGCTGCTCCGGAAATACCACCAGCGCTTCCTCCAACAGCAGCTCCGCTGCTGAGGCAGGCTCTTCTGCCGCTGATACCTCCGCTGCTGACAGTTCCGCAGCAGATTCCACCGCTTCTGACAGCACCGCTTCCAAGCTTGACACCGACATCACAGTAGTATCCCGCGAGGACGGCTCCGGTACAAGAGGCGCGTTCGTTGAGCTGATGGGCATTGAACAGAAGAACGAAGCAGGCGAGAAGGAAGATATGACCCGCGGCGACGCTGAGATCTCCAACTCCACCAACGGCGTTATGATGAGCGTAGCAGGCAATGTAGACGCGATCGGATACATCTCCCTCGGCTCCCTCAACGACACCGTAAAGGCTCTCGACGTAAACGGTGTTGAGTGCTCCGTAGCCGACATCAAGTCCGGTGATTACGTTGTAGCAAGACCGTTCAACGTATGCTATCAGCAGGCAAAGCTCGACGGCAATGCCGCAGCCAAGGATCTCATCGCCTTCATCGAGTCCGACGACGGTCAGAAGATCATCGCTGACAACGGCTATATCGCCATCGACTCCACCGGCGCATATGCTCCCTCCGGAGTTACCGGCGCAATCTCCCTGAACGGCTCCACTTCCGTAGGCCCGATCATGGAGAAGCTCTGCGAGGCATACAAGGCTCTTAACCCTGATGTTTCCATTGACATTCAGCAGACCGGTTCCGGAGCAGGTATCACATCCGCGACCGAGGGCACATGCGATATCGGTATGTCCTCCCGTGAACTCAAGCAGGAAGAGCTTGACGCAGGTCTGACTGAAATGAAGATCGCCGACGACGGTATCGCGGTTATCGTAAACCTTGAGAACCCCATCGAGAACATCACCTCCGACGAGGTAATGAAGATCTACACCGGCGAGATCAACAACTGGAGCGAGCTCGGCTGATTCAAATAATCTCACCTTTATAGGTTTCTCCCCGATGTCGCTTGAAATCCCGGCGTCCATGCTGTGATTCGGGCGACAACTATGCGGCGTACTGCCGCACTTAGTTTATAGGTTTCTCCCTTCCCTTACGCGCTGCGCTGCGGCATTCCAGCTAACGTGCAGCGCACTTTTATGAGTATTAGAATGTAAAGTAACATTCTGGAAATTTTACAAAGAGGTATTATTATGCAGAAGGTCAAAGAAGGCATAATGCACGCGCTGTTCCTGATATGCGCATGTGTTTCGATACTGGCAGTGGTGCTGATATGCGTGTACCTGTTCGCTTCCGGCGTTCCGGCGATCGGTGAGATCGGCGTTACCGACTTCCTGTTCGGCACAAAATGGAAGCCCTCCAGCGGATACTACGGGATATTCCCGATGATAATCGGCTCTATCCTCGTTACAGGAATCGCGGTCGTTATCGGAGTTCCCATCGGAATACTCTGCGCCGTGTTCATGTCGCACTACTGCCCGAAGAAGCTCTACCGCTTCGTGAAGCCCGCGATAAACCTCCTCGCCGGGATCCCGTCCATCGTATACGGATTCTTCGGTCTGGTGGTTATCGTTCCCATCATGAAGGAGCTGTTCGGCGGCTCGGGTAAATCACTGCTGACCGCAGGCATACTCCTCGGCATAATGATACTACCGACGGTGATCAAGACCACCGAATCCTCCCTGAACGCAGTTCCGAAGAGCTACTACGAGGGCGCGCTCGCGCTCGGTGCAACGCATGAGCGCAGCGTGTTCTTTGCCTCGCTGCCGGCGGCGAAATCCGGTATACTTGCAGCGATAATCCTCGGAGTGGGACGCGCTATCGGCGAAACGATGGCGGTAATTCTCGTAGCGGGCAACCAGACGATCATTCCGAAGAGCATCACCTCCGGCATACGCACCTTGACCTCCAACATCGTAATGGAAATGGGATACGCCGGCGGACTTCACCGCGAAGCGCTCATCGCCACCGGAGTAGTGCTGTTCGTGTTCATACTTATAATCAACCTCTGCTTCTCTGCACTTAAAAGGAGGAAAGACTGATGACTGACGCTCCTACAGCAGCTATGACAAACGAAAAGAAAACCACCGCGCCCGAGAACTACATCAACCGCGTGACATTCGGCGCACGCCTGAAGCAGTACGCCAGAAGCCCGCTTTCGCTGATCCTCATGATCCTTGTAATGCTGGCGGCACTATTCTCTGTCGGAATGCTCATCTTCATTATCGCGTATATTCTTATAAACGGCGTTCCGCACCTCACCGCGGAGCAGTTCGACTGGAACTATACCACGGAAAACGTCAGCATGATGCCGGCGATGATAAACACCCTCATCATGACCGCGCTGACTCTTGTGATCGCCGTTCCGATAGGCGTTTTCGCGGCGGTGTACCTCGTTGAGTACGCCAAGCGCGGCAACAAGCTAGTAAAAATTATCCGCGTGACCACCGAGACTCTTTCCGGCATTCCGTCCATCGTGTTCGGTCTGTTCGGATACCTGATGTTCAATATCTCCTTCGGCTGGGGATTCTCCATGATGGCGGGCGTTATCACCCTCGCAATGATGATCCTTCCGCTGATTATCCGAACCACTGAGGAGGCGCTCCTCGCCGTTCCGGACAGCTACCGCGAAGGAAGCTTCGGGCTCGGCGCGGGCAAGATGCGCACAGTGTTCCGCGTTATCCTTCCCACGGCGGTGCCCGGTATCATGTCCGGCGTTATCCTCTCTATAGGACGTATCGTCGGCGAATCCGCAGCGCTCATCTTTACCTCCGGTTCCGGACACAGCATTCCCGGCTCGCTTGTCGGCTCGGGAAGCTCCGCTGCGACCCTTACCGTTCACATGTACATTCTCTCCAACGAAGGCCTGCATGTCAACGAAGCGTTTGCTTCCGCAGTAGTCCTGCTTGCGCTCACATTCTTAATAAACCTCGTTTCCGACCTTATCGAGCGCCGGATAGCGAAAAAGAAAGGATAAACCCATATGAAATTCGATATCAGGAACGCCGAGCTTTACTACGGCGACTTCAAGGCGCTCAAGGGTATCAGCCTTGAGATACCGGAAAACAAGATAACTGCGTTCATAGGGCCGTCCGGCTGCGGAAAATCCACGCTGCTGAAATCCCTCAACCGCATGAACGACCTCGTTGAGGGCTGTCGCATAACCGGCGAATTCCTGCTCGACGGCGAGGACATCTACGGCAAGATGGACGTAAACCTCCTGCGCAAGCGCGTGGGAATGGTGTTCCAGAAGCCGAATCCATTCCCGATGAGCGTCTACGACAACATCGCGTTCGGCCCCCGCACCCACGGGATTCACTCCAAGGTAAAGCTCGACGACATCGTTGAGAAGTCTCTGCACGACGCGGCAATCTGGGACGAACTCAAGGACAGGCTGAAAAAATCCGCGCTGGGTCTTTCCGGCGGTCAGCAGCAGAGACTCTGCATTGCCAGAGCGCTGGCGGTAGAGCCTGAGGTGCTGCTTATGGACGAACCGACCTCCGCGCTGGATCCTATTTCAACTTCCAAGATAGAGGACCTTGCAATCGAGCTGAAAAAGGAGTATACTATAGTTATGGTAACTCACAATATGCAGCAGGCGGCGAGAATTTCCGACAAGACGGCGTTCTTCCTGCTGGGCGAGGTCGTAGAATACGCAGACACTGACAAGCTGTTCTCGACTCCGCAGGATCAGCGCACCGAGGACTACATAACCGGACGATTCGGCTGATCCAAGGAGGCATAATATGAGAAACCGTTTTGACGAGCAGCTCGAGCAGCTCAACGTAGGACTTATCAAGATGGGCGCGCTGTGCGAAGAGAGCATAGCCTGCGCCGTAAAGGCACTGTTTGACGAAAAGACCTCTGAGATGATAACGAAGGTCAACGACAACGAGGAAGAGACCGACCACATGGAGCACGACATCGAGGCGCTGTGCATGAAGCTGCTGCTTCATCAGCAGCCGGTGGCGAAGGATCTGAGGTGCGTTTCCTCGGCGCTGAAGATGATCTCCGACATGGAGCGTATCGGCGACCAGTCGCAGGATATCGCGGAAATAGCGGGATTCGTGCACTCCACCGAGCTTGCGGGCAAGGTGCATATCTCGGACATGGCAAACGAAGCCATCAGCATGGTGACCATGAGCGTTGATTCCTTCGTCAGAAAAGACGTGAAGCTCGCGAAGGCAGCCATAGAAGCAGACGATAAGGTAGACGCGCGCTTCCTTGAAGTAAAGCGCGAGCTTATCGAGCTGGTGCGCAGCGACTCCGGCGACGCCGAGTACTTCATGGATCTGCTGATGGCGGCAAAGTACCTCGAGCGTATCGCCGACCATGCAACAAATATCGCGGAATGGGTGGTCTACTCCATCACGGGAGAACGCTGAGCCCGGTTCGCTGAAAGAGAGGACAATCTATGATATACATGCTGGAGGACGACGCGAATATCAGGAACTTCGTGCTGTACGCGCTGAACAATTCCGGGCTAGAGGCAAAGGGCTTCGAGCGCCCGAGCGAGTTCTGGGCGGCTCTGAAGGAGGAAACGCCGTCTGTCCTGCTGCTGGATATAATGCTCCCCGAGGAGGACGGCATGCAGGTACTGGCGAAGCTGCGCTCCAACCCGGAGTATGCGGGGCTTCCGGTTATAATGCTGACCGCGAAGGGCTCGGAGTATGATAAGGTGATAGGTCTTGACAGCGGCGCCGACGACTACGTTGCAAAGCCATTCGGCACCATGGAGCTTATCTCCCGCATAAAGGCGCTGCTGCGCCGCACTAACTCGCAGGAAACAAAGGAATACGAGGTAGGTGGGCTTTACGTCAATACCTCGAAGCATATTGTGCGGGTCAATGGTAATGAAGTTCAGCTTACCTTCAAGGAGTTCGAACTGCTGTGCTACCTGCTTGAAAATATCGGCACGGTGCTTTCCCGCGAGAAGATCATCACGAAGGTCTGGGGTTACGATTTCGACGGCGAGAGCCGCACCGTGGACGTACATATCCGCACGCTGCGAATGAAGCTCGGAGACTGCGGCGGCATGATCGAGACTGTCCGCGGAATAGGCTACAAGGCAGTCGACATAACATAAGGAGCGCGTATGACGAAACGAATTTTCGGCGGAGCGTTCATCGTTTCGCTGGTCGCTATAATTTCTGCTGTTGCAATGGTGCTCGGCGTAGCCTACACGAAGGAGCAGCAGCTTTTCAAGAGGCAGCTTGAGCAGCAGGCGATGCTTCTCGCGGCAACGATGGAGAACACCTCGCCCGACGACGATGTTGAGAGCCTCCGCAAGCTCAGCCATGATATCCATGGCACATTTGAGAACCGCATAACCTATATCGGTCAGGACGGCACGGTACTTTTCGACAACGAAGCCGACCCAGCGACAATGGAAAACCACCTCGGCCGTGAGGAGGTAGTCGCTGCGAAGCAGTCGGGAACCGGCACCGCAATACGCGAAAGCTACACCATGTCGGAGATGACGGTGTACTGCGCCCGGGTCATCGGGTACGGCTGCATAGTGCGCGTGGCCGGTACGATGGATACCGTGGCTGCGCGTATCGCAGGCATGTGGTGGGAAGTCCTGCTGGTTGTTATTATAGCGGCGATGGTGTCGCTGGGAGTTGCAGCTATAGTTGCGAGGGTGGTCGTTAAGCCGATAAACAGCATCGACCTCAAGAATCCCGACATCGGCGAGAGCTACAGCGAGATCGCGCCGCTGCTCCACCGCATAAGCGAGCAGAACCACGAGATAGATCAGCAGATCGCGGAGCTTACCCGAAGCCGGAAGGAGTTCTCGCTTATCACTGAGAATATGAGCGAGGGCTTTATAATCATCGACAGCCGAACCGAGGTGCTTTCTTATAACACGGCTGCGCTGAAGATCCTCGGCTCTGACTTTACCGGCTCCAGCCGCAGCGTGCTGGTCCTGAACCGCAGCGAAGCATTCCGCAGCGCTGTCGAGGACGCACTCGCAGGCAAGCGCAGCGAGACCGACCTCACGCTGTCCGAGAAGATATACCAGGTAATTGCAACGCCGGCGTTCACGGGAAGCAGCGTTACCGGCGCAGTCATGATAATCCTTGATATCACTGAAAAGGAAGCCCGTGAGGAACTGCGCCGCGAGTTCACCTCAAATGTTTCCCACGAGCTGAAAACTCCGCTCACCACTATTTACGGGATTTCCGATATGCTGGTCGGCGGTATCGTAAAGCCGGAGGACATTCCGGGCTTTGCGAAGAATATCCGCGACGAAGCCGGCCGCATGATAACCCTGATACAGGATATACTCAAGCTGTCGCAGCTTGACGAGAACACGTTCTCCGACCAACGGGAGAGAGTTGATCTGTACGAGCTGGCTCAGTCCGCCGCAGAGCGGCTCCGCCCGCAGGCAGACGAGAAGCACGTGACTATCTCTGTGACCGGAGAGCGCTCCGAGTTTACCGGTATAGCAACAGTTCTTGAGGAGATGATCTACAACCTGCTAGACAACGCTGTGAAGTACAATAAACAGGGCGGCAGGGCGGACGTAGACGTCCGCAGCAGCGGCGACGATATCGTAGTGACCGTATCAGATACGGGAATAGGGGTTCCTGCGGATAGTATCGACCGAATATTCGAGCGGTTCTACCGTGCGGATAAGAGCCATTCCCGCAAGATAGGCGGAACTGGTCTGGGGCTTTCCATCGTAAAGCATGGAGTTTCGCTCCACGGCGGTTCGATAACTGTCAAAAGCTCCGAGGGCAGCGGAACTACATTCACTATGGCGCTTCCGAAAAATTGACAAAAGTGGGCAGGCGGTGAGCCTGCCCATTTTGTTGTATAACTTGTGCGTGAGGTTTTAAATCTTTCAGGATCACCCTATCGGGAATAAAGCGGTGGGGTTTAGAGGTTACCGTATATAAATATAGCCGCAGTGAAACCTGCGGCTCTGATTTATTTCTTGATTGAATCCCTGACCATTGAGTAAAACTCGTCCCACATTTTCGTTACATGCTCTCTTGAGTAGAAATGATTTCCGCGCCTGGAAGCCTCGCACTGCTGCGCGTAATACTCCTTATTGTTGTGGAGCCTGTCAAGCTCCTTAACGAAGCCGTCAACATCGTCAGCCTTGCTGTAGAAGTCAAAAAGAATATCCGGGTAGATATCAAGGCCTCTCAGGAACACCGGGATATTTACGCACATCGCCTCGAGTATCGTCATCGGGAAAAGCTCCTCGAAGCTGGGCAGGAACATAACGTCGCCCAGATTGTACACCTCGTTCATGTACTCACGGTCGATTATTCCGAGCAGCTTCACATTTGCCGGCGGATTATCACAGATCTTCTTTATCTCGCCGTAGCCGTCGGAGATCTTGCCGAACGAAAATCCTCCAGCCCATACGAACTGAACGTCAGGCATGCGCTTAGCAACCTCGATGAAATCGAAAACTCCCTTGCGCACCTGGAGCTGACCCGCGCAGATAACTGTGAATTTGTCCTTATCTATTCCGTATTTCTCGCGCAGCTTTATCTTCTCCTCCGGGGAAACCGGGTGGAACACCTCCGAAGAAACGAAGTTCGGGATATACGTAACCTTCGATTTGTCAACGCCGTAGTGCGCCAGCCTGCCGATGAAATACGGATTTACCGTCACAAGATAATCCATGCGCTTGTAGAAGCTGATCATGTACTTATAGAATATCTGCTTCATGAAGCGCGGGAGATTCACGCTCGTCTCCACCGTTTCCGGCAGCATGTGGACATAACCTACCGACTTTCCCCTGCTAGTGAGTGACTTCATCGAAAGATAATATCCAAAGTTTATCGTGTGGTAATGTGTGATGTCCGCCTTAATGCGCTTGTTTATCGTGACCTCGAACTTGTCGGAAAGTTCGCTGCTCACAAGCCCGACCTGCTCTATATACGCAGAGCCTACGCCCTGACCCTTCACCGATGTGGCGCTGGACATCATGTTTATCGTAGTCTTACTCATGTATCTTCGCAGTCCTCCTGATCACAGTTTCTCAATGCGGGCGAAGTTCGCCATTACCTTCTTCACCTGACCGTTGTCAAAGCTGATCGTCAGCATGGTGTCGTTGCCCATGCGCTTTGCTTCGTCTACGGTTCCCTGGCCGAATACGTTGTGCTTCACGCGGTCGCCCGGCGCAAATACTATTCCGGATACTACCGGCGTCGGCTTCGTTACCATCTTCGCCGCTTCCTGAGCAAGGTAGTTCGGCTTCTCCGGCTTCTTCCAGGTCGACGCCTGCTTCGGACGGTCGCCGGTCTTTTCGATGTACTCCTCCGGTATTTCGCGGATAAACGTCGACAGGCGGTTTCTCATCGTCTGACCGTAAAGCACGCGGTAGGACGTGTGCGTTACATACAGCATGCGCTTCGCACGGGTTATCGCTACATATGCAAGACGGCGCTCCTCCTCCATCTCGGCGGGGTCGTTTATGCTGCGGTAGCTCGGGAAAATGTTGTCCTCGGCGCCTACAAGGAATACCGTGTCGAACTCCAGACCCTTCGCGCTGTGCATCGTCATGAGCGATACCCGGTCAAGGTCGCCGTCGTAGCTGTCAAGGTCGGAAACCAGCGCCACCTGCTCGAGGAAATCTGGAAGCGTGGTATCCTCGTTTTCCTGTATCATCGTCAGGGCGTTGGATTTCAGCTCGTTGATGTTCTCAATACGTGTGGAGCCTTCCTCGCCCAGAGCCTGCATTGCCTTGATGTATCCGGATTTCTCCGCAACGGCATCGATAAGCTCGTCCAGGCGGAGCGAATCCGCAAGCTCGTCCAGCTCGTCAAACAGGTTTGCGGCAGCCTTCAGCGCAGCCGACTTCCTCGAAAGCGACTCAAACTGCGAAGCCTCGCGGCAGACCTCCACCGGAGAAATATGCAGCCCGTCGGAGATACGGATTATCTCCTCAACCGTGGCGTCGCCGATACCGCGCTTCGGCTCGTTGATTATCCTGCGGAAACGCACGGAGTCATACGGGTTGTTTATCACCGCGAGGTACGCCATGATGTCGCGTATCTCCTTGCGGTCGTAGAACCTCAGACCGCCTACGATGGTGTACGGAATTCCCGAGCGCGCCAGGGTGTTCTCAAAGCTTCTCGACTGGGAGTTGCTGCGGTACAGCAGCGCGTAATCCGTGTAGTGCTTGCCTTCCTTCACGCCGTCAAGGATAGTGTCGGCAACGAAACGCGCCTCGGCTATCTCGCTCTCGAAATTGCAGCACTTTATCTTGTCGCCGTCGCCCAGCGCAGACCAGAGCTGCTTGTCCTTGCGCTGCTTGTTGTTGCGTATCACGGCGTTCGCAGCGTTCAGGATATTCTCGGTGGAACGGTAGTTCTGCTCGAGCTTTATTACCTCGCAGCCGGGATACTGCTTCTCGAAGCTGAGGATATTCTCGATAGTCGCGCCGCGGAAGCGGTAAATTGACTGGTCGTCGTCGCCGACCACGCAGAGGTTTCCGTTGTTCCCCGCAAGCAGCGAGATAAGGCGGTACTGCGCAACGTTCGTATCCTGATACTCGTCGACCATTATGTATTTATAAAGGTGCTGGTAGTGCGAAAGAACGTCCGGGAAATCCTCAAACAGCTTTACTGTAAGGTAGATTATATCGTCGAAATCCACCGCGCTGGCGCTCCTGAGCGCGCTCTGGTACTCGGTGTAGACCTCCGCGCAGCGCTTCTCCATCAGCTCGCCGGAAGCGTTAGCCATCGGCGCGTACTCCTCCGGGGATATCATCTTGTCCTTGCAGCGGGAGATCATGTTCTTGAACACCTTCGGGTTGAACACCTTTTCGTCGAGGTTCAGCTTCTTCATGGCGTCCTTGATGATACGCTTGGAATCATCATCATCGTAAATCGTGAAGCTCCTCTGGTAGCCGAGGTTTTCGATCTCACGGCGCAGTATCTTCACGCACGCAGAGTGGAACGTTGACGCGTTTATCTTCTCCGCGTCCTCGCCTATCATGTCGATAAGGCGCTGGCGAAGCTCCCCCGCCGCCTTGTTGGTGAAGGTTATCGCGAGGATATTCCAGGGCTGCACCGGCTCTACTGCTACGATCTCCGCAAGGCGCTCCGCATTCTCCGGGGTCTTTTCCATCGCGGGGAAATCCTGGAGGAACTGCTCCTGCTCCGGAGTGAGGTCGCGGACGGTCTCGTCAAGATACGCGTTGCCGAATCTCATCATGTTAGCAATACGGTTGCAGAGCACTGTAGTCTTTCCGCTGCCCGCGCCCGCGATTATCAGAACTGCTCCCTTCACGCGGAACACCGCGCGGCGCTGCATTTCGTTAGTTCTGGAAAAGAAGCTGGTAAGCGCGTTTCGTTTTAATGTTGTGTAATCCAATTCTGTTACCCTTCCTTTATAAAATGGGAAAATGCAGGGTGACAAACGCCGCCCGGCATTTCCTGATGATATTTCTGATGATCCTTCAAGTTACTCGGCGTCCGTAGATACCTGCGCGGAAGCGGAGGAGCTGCTCTTTGCAGTGGAAGCCGCCGCGTCGATCCCGATGAACGGATTTACCTCTGTTCCGATCGCCTGCGGGAGAACTCCGTTCCAGTTGTTTATCTTGAGATAGTCGATGTAGTTCGGGCTTTTTGCGAGCTGCTCCTGCACCGCCTGAATGGAGTACGCCTCAGCGTCCGCCTTTATCTTCTGGGAATCAGCCTCCGCCTGCGCCGCGATGACCTTCTGCTTTGCCTCTTCCTCGCGCTCAGCGGTCTTGTTCTGCATTTTGAGAGCGTCCTGCGCCGCTATCACCTTCGCCTGGATCGACTGCTCGAAAGCGTCCTCAAACGCGAGGTTTTCGATCGCGAACGCGGTCACGATGATCCCCTGCGGCTCCAGGGTCTTTTTGAGGGATTCGTAGATCGCGTTCTGAACGTCGGAACGGTTCTGTACGAGATCTTCCGCCTTTACCCTGCCTATCTCGTCCTTGGATATCTTCGCAACATTCGGCACAAGCAGCTTGGTCTCAACGTTGCTGATACCGATGGTTCTGATTATCTCGGGCAGCTTTGTGCCGTCGTAGTAATAGTTGAGCTTCAGACCCAGGTTGTCAACGGTCTGCGTGTCGCTGGTGTAGGCGTCGGTCTGTACGGAATATATCTGCTCGCGGGTGTCGACCTGCTGTATCTCCTCAATGAACGGCATATGCATGTTGAGACCTGCCGAAAGGTCGCTGGAAACTATCTTTCCGAACTGGTACTTTACTCCGATGTAGCCTTCGTTAACTACCGTGAAGCTGTTGAAAATAAGTATCAGCACTGCCAGGGTGATCACGATGATAAGCGCCCAGAAACCGAATTTCTTTCCGCCCTTTTCGCCGTTGGAATTAGCTGTGAACTGCGTGGAAGCCATAATTTAAATCTCCTTTAAGAAACGAATACCTGTACCCAGTAGCTGCCGTAACCCGAGCCGTCAGCGCAGTATCCCACGCCGATCTTCGAGTAATTCGGATTCAGTATATTTGCACGGTGCGCCTTGGAATTCATCCAGCCTTCAACGACCGCCTCCGGCGTGCTGTAGCCTGCCGCGATGTTCTCTCCTGCGGCAATATAGTCAATATTTGCCTCCCTCAGCGCCGTGAAGCAGCTGCTGCCATCGGGGCGGGTGTGCGAATAGGATTCCGTAAGCTCCTTGGCGCGGGTCTGTGCAACGTCGGACAGCTTGTTGGAGGCCGTGAATTTGCTCAGACCGTTGGCGGTGCGCTGCTTGTTTACCAGTCTTATTACCTCGTCGGCGAAACTGCTGGTTTCGTCCGCCGAGTCGTTCGACTTGTTATTATCCGAAGCGGCTCCCCTGGCTCTTACAGTAATTACCTTTGAATTCCTCCAGCCCTTCTTGACGCAGACGAGCTTCGCGCTCTTCTTCGCGGGAACCGATATCATTCCGCCCTGCACAAGGTCGCCGTTGGACTTTGACGGCGTGGTTCCGTCATACGTGATGTACGCGGACGCTCCGTCTGGTATGGAGATAACGTAGGTGTACTCCTTGCCCTTGCTGGACAGCGAAGCCGTCGGCTTGCGCAGGCGCACCGGAATCTTCTTTGTAAGGTACTCCACCGGCTTGCCCTTGACATAGCTTACAAGTCTCACTCTGCACGGCTCCGAGACCTTTATCCTTGTGGAATTGAGCTTTTTGGATTTAGATGTAGGCTTGGAGCCGTCGGTGGTGTAGTACACCGTGCCGCTCTTCTGGACGGTCACAACGGTGTAGCCGTCGTAAAGCTTGCAGCTTACGGAAAGTGCATTATCGGCAGCCGCGTAAGCGCCCACTGTCATGAGCGATAACACCGTAGCCAGTACCAGAAACAGTGCCAGTATCTTTTTCATACAATTACTCCTTTCAGACGTCCGGAAACATGAAGTCCGCATTACTTACGACATAAATACCTGCGTCCAGTAGTTGGCGTCGGTCGTATACGGATCATACACATATCCAACGCCTATCATGGTGTAGCTCGGATTGAGGATATTCGCGCGGTGTCCGGGAGAATTCATCCATGCATCAACGACTCTCTCCGGCGTGCTGTAACCCTTCGCTATGTTCTCGCCGGCTGTCACGGTCCGCAGACCTGCTTCGTCAAGCGCGGTGAAGCATTTCGTTCCATCGGGACGGGTGTGCGAATAGGATATCTCTATTTCCTTTGCACGCACCTGTGCGACCTCGGTCAGCTTGTCGTAGGTAGTCAGCTTGTTGAGTCCGTTTGCAACGCGGATCCTGTTCACAAGGGTCACGACCTGCTCGGCGAAGTTGTTCCTGTCGTTCTTGTACGCCTGCTCCTCTTCGTAGGTCATGCCTGTCTTCTTGGTCAGGACGTCGGAATCTATCCAGCCTTTTTTCACGCATACCAGATTAGCTTCTGACTGCTTTGGTATCTCAACGGTCTCGCCGGTGATGAGCTTGCCGTTTTTCGCGGACGGAGTGCTGCCGTCCGTCGTCATGTACACCTTCACGCCCTCCGGCAGATTCAGCAGCTTGTAGACGTATATCTCTTCCTGCTCCATCAGCATCAGATACGGCTGATCCAGCTTTATCTTGATGTTCTGCTTCAGTTCCTTGCCGCGCTTACCGTCGACGTAGTTCACTGCCCTCAGCTTGCAGGGTTCTCTGAATATTTCCACAGCGCCCATCTTCTCCGACTTGTCCGTCGGCTCCGTGCCGTCGGTGGTGTAGTATACCACACTGTCCTTGGGCTTTTTCACGGACACCATTGTAGAGCCGGTGCTTACCTTTGTCGTTAAAGTGAACTTCTCCGGTTTCTTCTCTTTTATCTTGATAGTCTTGTTCAGATATTTGATCGGTTTGCCGTCAAAGTAGCATACGGTCCTAAGCTTGCACGGCTCCGTGAACTTTATCAGCAGCGACGCCTCCTGCGATTTGTCAGTGGGCTTCGTGCCGTCGGTGGTGTAGTACACCGTGCTGTTTCTATGGTCGCTTCTGACGTACACGTTCGTCTTGCCTTCATACTGCGATACGTCGAGATAGAACGCTTCCTTGGCCCGTTCCTTCAGAACTTCCTTGTCGACTGCGAAAGTCGTGACATTCATCGCCATAAGCGCCATGACCAGAACCATCAGCAATGAAACCAGCTTTTTCATATAATTACCTCCCATTTTTATACAGATGTTCCCGAGGAAATAAGCTGGGAATACTTGTCGTCGGTCTGTACCTTCACAACGTCCCTGCGGCTTATTCCCGCGTTAGCGTAAGCCTGGGTAAGCATGAGCTTTATTCTGTTGACCTGGTTTACCTCGGAAGCTCCCGGGTCGAAATCTACCGCAACGATGTTGCTCTCCGGGTGCTGTCTGCGAAGCTCTCCGATAACGCCCTTGCCGGTAACGTGGTTAGGCAGGCAGGCGAACGGCTGCATGCATACGATATTCGGAACGCCCTCGCCGATAAGCTCCAGCATTTCCGCCGAAAGGAACCAGCCCTCGCCGGCGATATTGCCGGGGGATACGATGGAGCGCACGGATTCGCGCATTTCGTAGATATCGCCCGGGCAGCCGAACTTGGTTCCCTTCACAGCCTTGCGGTAGCTGCGCTCCATAAAGCGGAACGCCTTTACCGCCGCGTCCTCTGCGAACGCCTTCGTGCGTGTGGTATAGAGCAGCTCGCGCTTGGTCTTGCCGTGGGAGCATATGTAGTAGAAGAATCCCATCAGGTCTGGCACGACTACCTCGCAGCCTTCGTTTTCAAGCAGCCCGATGATGTTGTTGTTCGCCACCGGGTGGAACTTTACAAGTATCTCGCCGACAAGTCCGACGCGCGGCTTCTTGATGTCCAGCACCGGGAATTCCGAGAAGTCCTTGACGATGTTGCGGACGTTCTTGTTGAAGTTCGGCAGCGAAATCGACTTCATGTCCTCGCGCAGGAACAGCCGCCACTTTTCGTAGAGCGCGTCCGCGCTTCCCTTTGTGACCTCGTAGGGACGAACCTTGTACAGGCAGCGTGACAGCACGTCGCCGTAGATTATCGCCATGAACGCGCGTATTGCAAGCGGCATGGTCAGCTTGAATCCGCTCTGCTTCTCAAGTCCTACGACGTTCAGCGAAATAAGCGGGATATCGCCGTGACCGGAATCCTTGAGCGCCTTTTTCAGCATGCCGACGTAGTTCGTCGCGCGGCAGGCGCCGCCGGTCTGGGTAATCATAACGGAAGTGTTCCTGAGATCGTACTTGCCGCTGTTGAGCGCGTGAATGAGCTGTCCAACAATGAGAATGGACGGATAGCACGCGTCGTTGTTGACGTACTTCAGTCCCTCGTCAACGACCGCCTTCGAGCAGTCGCGCAGGATAACGACGTTATATCCGGAATGACCGAACGCCGCCTCCAGCAGGTCGAAATGTATCGGCGCCATCTGCGGGCAGAGGATAGTGTGCTTCTTGCGCATTTCCTCGGTGAATTCCGGCTGGCGCACATAGCCGAGGTGACCCATCACCGGCTTGTAGTGATGGCGCTTGCGCTCCTCGACTACCGAGATAAGCGAGCGCAGACGTATTCTTGCCGCGCCGAGGTTGTTTACCTCGTCTATCTTGAGACAGGTGTACAGCTTTCCGAAGCTGCGGAGTATCTCCTGAACCTGGTCGGTTGTGATAGCGTCCAGACCGCAGCCGAAGCTGTTGAGCTGGACAAGCTCCAGACAGTCGTGCTTGCCGACTACGTGAGCCGCAGCGTACAGCCTTGAGTGATATGTCCACTGGTCGACGATTCTTATCGGGCGGACTACCTGCTCCATGTGTGCAACGCTGTCCTCGGTGAGAACCGCGAAGCCGTAGCCGGTTATCATCTCCGGAAGTCCGTGGTTTATCTCCGGGTCGATGTGGTAGGGTCTTCCGGCGAGCACGATACCGGACTTGCCGTTCTCCTCAAGGAACTTCACGGTCTCCTCGCCCTTGCGGTGCATCTCAGCCTTGAACGCCTCGTCCTCGGCGTACGCCTTATCCAGCGCGGAAACTATCTCTTCCTTAGTGAAGCCGCCGTCCGGGAATTCCTTTGTGAATTCCTCATAAAGGCGCTCTCCCATGCGCTTTCTGTGGAAAATAGGCAGGAACGGATTCATGAACTTCACGTCCCTGCGAAGCTCCGGCACGGAATTCTTGATAACCTCAGAATACGTGGCAACGACCGGGCAGTTGTAGTGGTTGTCCGCACCGTTGTTCTCGCTCATTTCATACGGCATGGAGGGGTAGAAAATGAACTTCACTCCCTCGTCAACCAGTGCCTGGATATGACCGTGCGCCAGCTTCGCCGGATAGCATACCGACTCGGAAGGCATGGTCTCAATGCCGCGGTCGTAAATCTCGCGGGAGGACTTCGGCGACAGCTTCACGGAGAATCCGAGCTCGGTGAAAAACTTGTGCCAAAACGGATAGTTCTCGTACATTCCGAGGACGCGGGGAAGTCCCACTACGCCGCGCTTTGCGGTGCTCTCCGGAAGGCACTCGCGGTCGAACAGCAGGTGATATTTATAGTCGAACAGATTCGGCAGCTTCTCCTTGGTGGATACGTTGCCCGCGCCGCGCTCGCAGCGGTTGTTGCTTATGTAGCGCTTCCCGTCCGGGAATTTCGTGATGGTCAGCAGGCAGTTGTTGGAGCAGCGTCCGCAGCGCGCGGTGGTCTTCTCGACCGTGAAGCTCTCCAGTTTATCCAGCGGAGCGATGGTGCTTCCCTTGCCGTCGTCGCGCTCGATGGAGATGAGCGCGCTTCCGTATGCGCCCATCAGTCCCGCCTTGTCGGGGCGGATAACGTCCTTGCCGCAAATCAGCTCGAACGCCCTCAGCACGGAGTTGTTCATGAACGTGCCGCCCTGAACGATTATCTTATCGCCCATGGTGGAGGTGTCGCGCAGCTTTATGACCTTGAACAGCGCGTTCTTTACGACCGAGTATGACAGACCTGCGGAGATATCCGCAACTGTCGCGCCTTCCTTCTGAGCCTGCTTTACGCGGGAGTTCATGAACACGGTGCAGCGGGAGCCGAGGTCAACAGGATTCTCTGCGGTAAGTCCCAGCGTAGCGAAGTCAGCGGAGGACATTCCGAGAGCGTTCGCGAAATTCTCGATGAAGGAGCCGCAGCCGCTTGAACATGCCTCGTTGAGCAGAATGCTCTCTATCTCGCCGTTCTTGACGCGCATGCACTTCATGTCCTGACCGCCGATATCGAGGATAAACTCCGCGCCCGGGAGAATACGGTCAGCCGCCTTGTAGTGCGCCATGGTCTCGATCTCGCCAAAATCAGCGCCGAGCGCCGCCTTTATCAGATGCTCACCGTAGCCGGTGGCGCACGCCTTTGCTATGTACGCGCCCTCGGGGAGCTTCGAGTAAATGTCCTTCAGAATTCCGATAACAGATTTCAGCGGGTCGCCGCCGTTGCCGCTGTAGTAGGAATAGATTATCTCGGCGTTCTTGTTCAGCAGAACTGCTTTCGTTGTGGTGGAGCCTGCGTCCACGCCGAGGTAGCACGCGCCCTTGTGCTTCGCGATGTCCGCAGTGGGAATCACAGCCTTCGCATGGCGCGCCTTGAACGCTTCCAGCTCGGCCGCGTCCCTGAAAAGCGGAGCAAGACGCTCCACCTCGCGCATGTCAGCCGTGCCGAGGCTTCCGGCTTTCTTCACGAGTTCGTCAAGGTCGGCTTCCGCAGTCTCATCAGAGAATGCGCAGCCCATCGCCACGAACAGGTTCGCGTTCTCCGGGAAAATTATCTGGTCGTCCTTGAGGTTCAGCGTTTCGATGAATCGCGCGCGAAGCTCCGACAGATAGTGCAGCGGGCCGCCCAGGAACGCCACGTTGCCCCTTATCGGCTTACCGCAGGCAAGTCCGCTTATTGTCTGGTTTACCACCGACTGGAATACCGAAGCAGCGACGTCGGAGCGCTTTGCGCCGTCGTTGAGCAGCGGCTGAATGTCGCTCTTCGCGAAAACGCCGCAGCGGGAGGCTATCGGGTATATGGTCGTGTGTTTCTTTGCAAGCTCATTCAGACCGCCGATATCGGTGTTGAGCAGAGCCGCCATCTGGTCGATGAACGCGCCGGTTCCGCCTGCACAGGAGCCGTTCATGCGCTGCTCCAGACCGCCGGTGAGGTAGGTTATCTTAGCGTCCTCGCCGCCCAGCTCGATGGCTACGTCAGTGCGGGGAATAAGCTTCTTTATAGCGTTGGTGCCGGCTGCGACCTCCTGAACGAACGGGATCCCCAGCCACTTTGAAACGGAAATACCGCCCGAACCTGTGACCGCGATCATCATGCGCTCGCCCTTGAAGTGCTCGCCAAGCTCCGAAATTATGTCAAATACTGTCTTTCTGATATCCGAGAAGTGACGTCTGTACTGGCTGTACAGAAGCTCGTCGTTCTCGCCGATAACGGCCGCCTTTACTGTGGTTGAACCGATATCAAGTCCTGCTCGCTTCAATGTATCAAATCCTTTCCTCTGAAAAACCGGAAAATTCACCCGGTACACATATTTTTATTATAGCACAACTGCCAGAGAATTGCAAGTGCAAACAAATGGTTTAACGGGCGGTTTTGTGATGGTTGTCTGAAAAAAGTATCCGGAATATACTGGCCAGCCTATTGACAAATGCTTCCGCAAAGCGTAAAATATAAGCATTCAGAGAATCCAACCGAAAGGAATGGCAGATCATGACTATCAGACCAGCCAGAGAAAGCGACCTCCCGGAGCTTCTGGCAATATACAACTACGAGGTAGAGCACGGCGTTGCCACCCTCGACCTCAACCCGCGCACCCCGGACGAGTGGAAGGAATGGTTCAGCGCGCACCAGACCGACTCGCATTTCATTCTTGCGGGTGAGGAAAACGGCGCCGCCATCGGGTACGCTTCCCTCTCGGAATACCGCCAGAAAGAGGCGTACGCCTCCACTGCGGAGCTTTCAGTGTACATCTCCCCGGACTTCCGCAGGAAAGGCGCCGGCTCCGCGCTGATAGGCGCAGTGCTCGACCGCGCAAAAGAGTGCGGAACGCTCCACAGCGTCGTATCGGTGATAACCGCCGGAAACGAGGTCAGCGAAAAGCTTCACCAGAAATTCGGCTTCGCATTCTGCGGAACGCTGCATCAGGTGGGCTTTAAGCACGGGAAATACCATGATATAGACAACTTTGAGCTGATTTTTGACGGTCAGAAGTAAGGGAGTAAGAATGTTCAGTGAGATAAAAAGCGCGGGACTTTTCGGTCTGAACGCGTTCATGGTGACGGTTCAGGCGAGCATCGCGCCGGGTCAGCCGTCGTTCGATATCGTTGGAATGCCGGATATCGCCGTGCAGGAGAGCAAAGCGCGTATCCGCGCGGTGCTGGGTCATCTGGAGCTGAAGCTGCTTAACGGGAAGGTCACGGTGAACCTCGCCCCGGCGAGCGTGCGCAAGATAGGCTCCATGTTCGACCTGCCGATAATAACCGCGCTGATGAAGCTGGGCGGACTCATCACCGCCGACCTGTCCGACAGCGTTTTCATCGGGGAGCTGTCCCTTGACGGCAAGCTCGCGCCGGTCAACGGAGCGCTCTCGATGGTGCTGACCGCCGCGCAGAACGGCGCAAAGCGCGTATTCCTCCCGAAGGCTAACGCCAAGGAGGCGTCCGTCGCCGACGGTATCGAGGTCTACGGCGTGGAGCACGTCGCCCAGATAATGGAGTTCCTGCGGCACGGAACCGGGCTTTCTCCAGAGGAGAAGTATATCCCGAAGCGGCGCGAAGGCGCTCACCTGCTGGATTTTGCGGACGTTATGGGGCAGTCCCAGGCGAAGGCGGCGATAGAGGTCGCGGCGGCAGGCTCGCACAATCTGCTCATGCTGGGACCTCCAGGGTCGGGTAAATCCATGCTTGCAAAGCGTATCCCCTCGATACTCCCGGAGATAACCTTCGCCGAGAGCATCGAGACCACCCAGATATACTCCGTAGCCGGTGAGATAAACCCCGCGGAGCCGCTCGTGACGGAACGTCCGTTCCGCGCCGTGAGCCACACTGCGTCCGCAGTCGGGCTGGTCGGCGGAGGGAGCATTCCCCGCCCCGGCGAGATCAGCCTGGCGCACAACGGAGTGCTGTTCCTGGACGAGCTTCCGGAGTTCGACCGCCGCGTGCTGGAAGCGCTCCGTCAGCCGCTTGAAAACGGCGACATCGTGATCTCCCGCGCCAGCGGCTCGGTGAGCTACCCCTGCCGCGTAATGCTGGTCGCGGCGATGAATCCCTGCCCCTGCGGGAATTTCGGCAGTCCGGTGAAGAAATGCACCTGCACCCCGCAGAAGGTCACGGCGTACCTCAACCGCATATCAGAGCCGCTGCTTGACCGCATAGACCTCCAGGTCGAGGTAAAGCCCGTCGAGTACGCCGACCTGAGCCGCCGCGCTCCGCAGGAAAGCTCCGCGGCTATCGCGGAACGCGTCCAGAAGGCGGTGGAGATACAGAAAAAGCGCTTGAAAAGTGGAACCAGATGTATGACCTAAATAGTGTTATTCGCTTGGATATGGCCCAATATAACAACATAAGGAATAACATTCAGTTTCTGTCCTACAAGATGGGCGAAACTCCCGAAGAATCTATAATTCATGCTGGACTTGAAAAAGATTTGTGGGATGTAATATTAAAACACTATCCACAAATATCCATATTACAGATAAAAGCTCTTGCAATTTATTTTCAGACAACCATAAAGATTCTGATAAATACATTTATGCTGGCAGGACTTAACAAAAAACTTAAAATACTTCGAGAAGAAAAAATTCCCAATAAACTTCAATTCATTGTAGTTTCTGGCTTATCAAGTTCGACTGTTATGGAAATTGAGGACGGAATGCTCGAACCGGACTTAAGTATTTTTTTGAGTTATGTCAACGCCATAGGAATTGACGGCAGGCAGCTTATCGATTGGGAAAAGCACACTAATGT
>OJPN01000682.1_pt1 | contig 28144 bp, 27 predicted proteins | sample 1598511 | NCBI WGS metagenome assembly OJPN01 (sample SAMN03922485, study PRJEB24848) | human gut metagenome | isolation source: stool sample | host: Homo sapiens | place: Germany | collected 2011-05
GTCCGTCTCGTGGGCTCGGAGATGTGTATAAGAGACAGGTGTCAGGATAGTCTTGTTGCTAAATCCATTATGTCCGTGTCAGGGTGGCCCGAGATAAACCCTTACGAAATATCCGCCAGGTCCAGGTATTTATATCCGTTATCCGCGATGTGGCTCTTGCGGCCCTGGAGGTCGTCGCCCAGGAGGAGGTCGAAGACCTGGGCGGTGCGCTCCACGTCCTCGGGCATGACCTTGATGAGCCGCCGGGTGGCGGGGGACATGGTGGTCAGGGCCATCATCTCCGGGTCGTTCTCGCCCAGACCCTTGGAGCGCTGGATCTCATACTTCTTCCCGGCAAGCTGAGCGACTTTGTCGTTCTTCTCCTTGTCGGAGTAGGCGAAGAAGGGATAGGGCATGTCCTTGCAGGTGATCTCGTACAGGGGGGACTCGGCAATGTAGACATAGCCCTGCTGGATGAGGGTGGGGGTCAGGCGATAGAGCATGGTGAGGATCAGGGTGCGGATCTGGAAGCCGTCCACGTCGGCGTCGGTGCAGATGACGATCTTGTTCCAGCGCAGGCTGTTCAGGTCGAAGGAGGCCAGGTCCTTGGCCCGCTTGTCCTGCACCTCCACGCCGCAGCCCAGCACCTTCAGCAGGTCGGTGATGATCTCGCTTTTGAAGATCTTGTTGTAGTCGGCCTTCAGGCAGTTCAAGATCTTGCCCCGCACGGGCATGATGCCCTGGAACTCCGCGTCACGGCTGAGCTTTACGCTGCCCATGGCGGAGTCGCCCTCCACGATGTACAGCTCCCGCCGGGACACGTCCTTGGTGCGGCAGTCCACAAACTTCTGCACCCGGTTGGACAGGTCCATGGAGCCGGTGAGCTTCTTTTTCAGATTCAGCCGGGTCTTCTCCGCGTTCTCCCGGGACCGCTTGTTGATGAGCACCTGTTCGGCGATCTTCTGGGCGTCCTGGGGGTTCTCGGTGAAATAGACCTCCAGCCGCTCCCGGAGGAAGCGGGTCATGGCCTCCTGGACGAACTTGTTGTTGATGGCCTTTTTCGTCTGGTTCTCATAGGAGGCCAGGGTGGAGAAGTTGTTGCTCACCAGCACCAACGCGTCCTGAACGTCAGGGAAGGTGATCTTGCTCTCGTTTTTGTTATACTTGTTCTGGCTTTTCAGATAGGCGTCCAGCTCAGAGACAAAGGCGGACCGCACCGCCCGGTCCGGGGAGCCGCCGTGCTCCAGCCAGGAGGAGTTGTGATAGTGCTCGATGACCTGTACCCGGTTGGAGAAGCAGAAGGACACGGACAGCTTCACTTTATACTCCGGCTTGTCCGCCTGGTCCCGGCCCCGGTCCTCCGCCTCCCAGAAGACGGGCTTGGTGAGGGCACCCTCTCCGGCCAGCTCGGCCACATAGTCCACGATGCCGTTTTCATAGAGAAAATCGGTGGTCTCGAACTTGCCGCCCACCTGGTTGCGGAAGCGGAAGGTGATGCTCGCGTTGACCACCGACTGGCGCTTCATCACGTCCAGATAGTATTCCACCGGGATATCCACGTCGGTGAACACCTCCGGGTCGGGCTTCCAGTGGAACAGGGAGCCCGTCTTCTTGCCCCGGTCTGTGGGCTCCTTGTGCAGGCCGCCGATGTTCTCGCCCTTTTCAAAGTGGAGGGTGTATTTAAAGCCGTCCCGCCAGATGGTGGCGTCGAAATATTCGCTGGAATACTGGGTGGCGCAGGCGCCCAGGCCGTTCAGACCCAGGGAATATTCATAGTTGTCCCCGCTGGTGTTGTCATATTTGCCGCCGGCGTACAGCTCGCAAAAGACCAGCTCCCAGTTAAAGCGCTGCTCGTTCTCGTTCCAGTCCACGGGGCAGCCCCGGCCCTGGTCCTCCACCTGGATGGACCGGTCAGCAAAGCGGGTGACGGTGATGAGCCGCCCGTGGCCCTCCCGGGCCTCGTCGATGGCGTTGGACATGATCTCGAACACGGAGTGCTCGCAGCCCTCCAGCCCGTCGGAGCCGAAGATAACGCCGGGCCGCTTCCGCACCCGCTCCGCCCCCTTCAGGGCGGAAATAGATTCGTTTCCATAGGGGGTTTTCTTTTGAGCCATGGTAAACCTTCCTCACTCTTTTCGTGCATGTGACGTACATAATATATCACTATAATCATACCAAATTTCCCGGGGGAAAGTCAAGGAAGGGGAAGCGCGACAAAAAAGCACCCCGCCCGCACCTGGAACAGGCACGGGCGGGGAAAGACAACAAAGGGAACGCACAGGTCAGTCCGAAAGCAGCCAGTCGATCAGGTTTTTAGATCGGATACCCTCGTAAGACTGCTCCACTCCAGGGTCCAGCGACAGCACGATTTTTTCATAGTTGTCCTGTATCCTTTGCAGCGGAGCCAATTCACGCAGACGGACCGTTTCGGCGCTCATGGATTCAGTCACTTGGATATAGATCTTGTCCGTGGTAGTGGTGGCGATAAAGTCCACCTCGGCGTTGTCGATCTTGCCGATGGCGACGTCGTAGCCCCGGCGCAGCAACTCGAAATAGACCAGGTTTTCCAGGACATGTCCGCTGTCACGGTCACGCAGCCCCAGGAGACAGTTGCGCAGCCCGATGTCCACGATATAGTATTTTCCAAGAGTGCGGAGGTATTCTTTTCCTTTGATGTCAAACCGTTTGATCTCATAGAAGAAGTAGCTTTCCAGCAGCGCATTCACATAAGCCTGCACCGTGTGCGTACTTGGGCTGCCTCTGCGCTGCCCGTGCTCCAGCAGCCCCTCGTTGGACAGTGTGTTTCCAATGGAGGAGATAGAGACGGTGGAGCCCACGTTGTCGGCCAAAAACAGAATGATCTTGCGCAGCAGCGCCGCGTCTGTGATCTGACGCTGCCCACGGCGCTTTTCCCGTTCCAGAATGTCGCGCATGATGACCGTGGAATAAATACCGTCCAGCAGGGCAAAGGCCCGCTCCTGGTCCAGGCCCACATCGGCGATCCCAGGCATCCCACCAAAGCACAGATAGGCGTCGAACACTTCCCGTATCTCATAGGGTTCGTTGTCCTTGCCGAATATCTGTTTGCGGGTCCCGCCCAGGGCGCTGTTGGTCACGCGGACCTGAAAGTCGTGAAAGTCAAGGAATTCCCGGAAGGACAGGGGGAGCATTTTGATCTCGACACAGCGGCCTGAGAGATAAGTGGAGTATTCAGAGGAAAGGAGATAGGCGTTGGAGCCGGTGACATAGATATCACAGTCAAGGTCCACCCGGAAGGCGTTGATCGCGTTTTCCCAGGCCTCGATTCGCTGCAGCTCGTCAAAGAAGAGATACATTCGCTTTTGCGGAACTGTGCGGGCGCGGACGTATTGGTAAATATCATCTGCGGTCATGCTGCGGAAGTCGTGGGATTCAAAATTCATTTCGATGATCTGCTCCGGGAGCACGCCGGTATCGCGCAGATGCTCTGCCATCAGCTTCAGCAGACTGGATTTTCCGCAGCGGCGGATGCCGGTAATGATCTTGACAGGCTCCGTGTCCTGAAAGCCGATCAGCTTATCCAGATATGATTTGCGCATTTTTAATTTGTGAGACCCAATCATTGGAATGCACCTCCAAGGATAGTATGGCACAAACTTCATGAAAAATCAAGTTTGTGCTATCAACAGCACAAACTTTAAAATTCGACGAATAAATGCTATGTGCGACAAAAAAGAATCCCCGCTCGAACCTGATTCCAGGCGCGGGCGGGGCTTTTGGGACACAGACGGCGGCGGAAAGAAGAGAAGAAAGTGAGGAGAAAGGAAAAGGTACCAGGAAAATGGAGAGAAGAGACCGCCGTCTGACAGACGCGAAAATTACACCTCGAACATCAGGTCGCCATAGGTGGGCACGGGCCAGATGGCCTTGTCCACCAGCAGCTCCAGCTCGTCCACGGGCTTGCGCAGGGCAGCCATGGCGGGGACGATCTGGTCGTGATAGGCCATGGCCATGGCGGGCACGTCGTCCATGGAGTCCACCTGGGGCAGCAGGACCTTCAGCTTCTCCAGGGCCTCAGACGCCTGGGTCAGCAGGGCGGAGCACTTCTCCAGCAGCTCCTTCTGCACGGGGGCGTCCACGCCGGCGCCGGTGACGGCGGCGATGGACTGGCCCAGACGGGTGCAGTAGTGGATGGCGGCGGGGATATAGTGCTTGCCGGCCATGTGGATCATGGTCTGGGTCTCGATCTTCAGCACCTTGGCATAGGTCTCGTACATGATCTCCGCCCGGGCCTCCAGCTCGGACTTGGTGTAGATGTTGAACTTGGTGAACAGGTTCTCGGCCTTCTCGGTGGTTAGAGCGGGGATGGCGTTGACCATGGAGGGCAGGTTGGGCAGACCACGGCGGGCGGCCTCCTCCACCCAGGCGTCGGAATAACCGTTGCCGTTGAAGATGACCCGGTGGTGGGCGGAGAGCATGTCGTGGATGAGCTTGAAGCAGGCGGCGTTAAAGTCGTCGGCCTTCTCCAGCACGTCGGCGGCCTCGCACATGGCCTCGGCCACGATGGCGTTCAGGGTGGTGTTGGCGTCGGCGATGGAGTCGGAGGAGCCCACCATGCGGAACTCGAACTTGTTGCCGGTGAAGGCGAAGGGGGTGGTGCGGTTGCGGTCGGTGGCGTCCCGGCTCAGGACGGGGACGGTGGACACGCCGGAGTCCAGCTTGCCGGAGGCCAGCAGCTGGATGGAGTCGGCGTTGGAGACGATCTGGTCCACCACGCTCTCCAGCTGGTCGCCCAGGCAGATGGAGATGATGGCGGGAGGGGCCTCCTGGCCGCCCAGGCGGTGCTCGTTGCCCACGCAGGAGGCGGACTGCCGCAGCAGGTCGGCGTGGACGTCCACTGCCTTCATGATGCAGGAGAGGACCAGCAGGAACTGCAGGTTCTCGTTGGGGGTGTCGCCGGGGTCCAGCAGGTTCTCGCCGGTGTCGGTGCCGATGGACCAGTTGTTGTGCTTGCCGGAGCCGTTGACGCCGGCATAGGGCTTTTCGTGGAGGAGGCAGACCAGGCCGTGACGGGTGGCCACCCGCTTCATGGTCTCCATGGTCAGCTGGTTCTGGTCCACGGCCAGGTTGCACATGGTGAAGATGGGGGCCATCTCATGCTGGGCGGGGGCCACCTCGTTGTGCTGGGTGGTGGCGGGGATGCCCAGCTTCCACAGCTCCTGATTCAGGTCGGCCATGAAGGAGCCCACCCGGTCCCGGATGACGCCGAAGTACTGGTCCTCCAGCTCCTGCCCCTTGGGGGAGGGTGCGCCGAAGAGGGTGCGCCCGGTGTAGATGAGGTCCCGGCGCTTCAGATACTTCTCCCGGTCCACCAGGAAGTACTCCTGCTCGGACCCCACCTGGGGGATGACCTTTTTGGCCGCGGTGTTCCCAAACAGCCGGAGGATGCGCAGCGCCTGGGTGCTGATGGCCTGCATGGAGCGCAGCAGGGGGGTTTTCTTGTCCAGCGCCTCGCCGTGGTAGGAGACGAAGATGGTGGGGATGCACAGGATGGTGCCGGCGGTCATCTCCTTGACGAAGGCGGGGGAGGTCATGTCCCAGGCGGTGTAGCCCCGGGCGTAGTGGGTGGAGCGCAGCCCGCCGGAGGGGAAGGAGGAGGCGTCGGACTCCCCCATGATCAGCTGCTTGCCGGTGAGCTGAAGCAGGGTGCGGCTGTTTTCCGGGCGGGTGAGGAAGGAGTCGTGCTTCTCCGCGGTGATGCCGGTGAGAGGCTGGAACCAGTGGGTATAGTGGGTGGCGCCCTTTTCCACCGCCCAGTCCTTCATGGCGTTGGCCACGATGTCGGCGGTCTCGATGCTGATGTTGCCGCCGTTTTCCATCACGTCCATGACCTCGCGGAACACGCCCTTGGGGAGTCGCTCCCGCATCACATCGGTGCTGAATACATTGGAACCGAAGATCTCTGTGATATTGACGCTCATAGGTTCAATCCTTTCCATTCTGTATGGTCTGACCGCCCGGCCAGAGGGGAAGAGGAGCGGGCGGCGGCTGCCGGGAGGCGACTGGTCCGCCGCCGCGCTGCGGGGGTGCATATTGAGATAGATATCACATTTAAATTACTCCCTGGGCGGGGAAAATGCAAGCCTTTAATGTGACAAAGTTCGGGGGCGGCAGGCCCAGGGGATGTGGGTGTTTCCACAAAAAGGGACGGCGGGAAACAGGGCGGGGAAGGCTGCCGGGCCTTCTGTCATACCCGGGCCGCCGGGCGCATAGCCTTTCCCGTATGGAAAGGAGCGGTGGACGATGCACATTACCAAAATGCACGGGCTTGGGAACGACTACATCTATCTGAACGGTCTGGAGGGCGCCCCGGAGGATCTGCCGGGGCTGGCGGTGCGCCTGTCCGACCGGCATTTCGGGGTGGGGGGCGACGGGGTGATCTGCATCCGTCCCGGACGGGGCGGGGACTTCACCATGGAGATGTACAACGCGGACGGCTCCCGGGGGGCCATGTGCGGCAACGGGATCCGCTGTGTGGGCAAGTATGTCTATGACAAGGGGCTGACCCGCAAGACCTGCCTGACCATCGACACCGACGCCGGCCCCCGCGTTCTGGAGCTGCAGGTCCGGGGCGGACGGGTGGAGCAGGTCACGGTGGATATGGGGATCCCCGCGCTGTCCCCCGCGGTGTCCGTGGAGGCGGAGGGGGAGACCTATACGGTCTGGCCGGTGGATGTGGGCAACCCACACGGGGTGGTGTTCTGCCCCGCGCCGGAGGCGGTCCCTCTGGAGCGGGTGGGGCCCATTCTGGAGGGGAGCGGGGCGTTCCCCCAGCGGATCAACGTGGAGTTCGCGGCGGTCCGGACCCGGGAGCGGCTGGAGGCCCGGGTGTGGGAGCGGGGGAGCGGGATCACCCTGGCCTGCGGGACGGGGGCCTGCGCGGTGCTGGCGGCGGCGGTCAGGACCGGCCGGTGCGGACGGCGGGCCGCGGTGCGGCTGCCGGGTGGCGTGCTGGAGCTGGACTGGGACCGGGACAGCGGGCACATTTGGATGACCGGCCCGGCGGTGACCGTGTTCGAGGGGGAGGTGGACTGAAGGCTGCGCTCAGGCTGGAGAAGTACAAAAAGAATCATTCGACAAACGGGATATTTTCCTCTATACTAAAAGACGACATCAACAAGCGGCCCTCTGGGGTGCCGGAGGGCCCAAAGAAGGGGATAGGACCGTGGAGCTTCTGGCCGCATTTGCTGTATTTCTGGTTGGGACCTTCGCCTGTATGGCGCTGGGGTGGTCCCTGTCCTGGGGGCTGGCCCTGGGGCTGGTGTGCTTCACCCTGGTGGGGCTGCGCCGGGGGCTGAGCCTCCGGGCGCTGGTCCGTATGGCGGGGGAGGGGGCCCGCACCTCGCTGGTGGTGCTGCGCATCCTGGTGCTCATCGGCTTTCTCACCGCCCTGTGGCGGGCCAGCGGGACCATCGCCTTTTTCGTCCACACGGGCCTGGAGTGGATGCACCCCAGCGCCTTCTATCTGGCGGCCTTCCTGCTGGCCTCCGCCCTGTCCATGGCCTTCGGCAGCTCCTTCGGCGTGGCGGGGACGGCGGGGGTGATCCTGGCCGCCATCGCCCGCAGCGGCGGGGCCAGCCTGGCCGTCACAGGGGGCGCGGTGCTGTCCGGGGCCTACCTGGGGGAGCGGCTGTCCCCGGCCTCCTCCTCTGCGGCCCTGACCGCCGCCCTGGCCGGGGTGGAGCAGCACGACTTTCAGCTGCGGATGTGGCGGACTACGCCTCTGCCCCTGGCCCTCTCCCTGGTATTTTACGGAGGGATCTCTCTGCTGCACCCCATCCAGCAGGTGGATCAGACCATCCTGAGGGCCCTGGAGGAGGGCTTTGACCTGTCCTGGACCGTGGTGCTGCCGGCGGTCATCCTGCTGGTGCTGCCCTTTTTCAAGGTCAGCGCGGCCCGGTCCATCCTGGTCAGCTGCGGCGCGGCGGCGGTGCTGGCCGTGTGGGAGCAGGGCAGGCCGCTGGCAGAGGTGGCCTGGAGCTGCGTGGCCGGATATGTGGTGGAGCAGCCGGAGCTGACGGGCATTTTGTCCGGCGGCGGCCTGTTGTCCATGGTGAATGGAATGTGCATCGTGCTGCTCTCCTGCGCCTCCTCCGGGATCCTGAACGGGGCGGAGCTGCTGGAGCCGGTGAAGGCGCGGCTGGAGCGTATGGCCCGGAGGACCGGCCTGTATGTGACTACGGCGGCGGTGTCTGTGGCCTCCACGGCCCTGCTGTGCAACCAGTCTATCGCCCTGGTGCTCACCGGACAGATGATGGGAGAGAGCTTCCGCCGCAGCGGGAAGGACGGCCTTCTGCTGTCCCAGACCCTGGGGAATACGGCCATCGTGCTGGCGGCGGTGGTGCCCTGGTCTATCGCCGGCAGCGTGCCCCTGGAGGCTATGGGGGCCTCCGCCCTGGCCATCCCCTTCTCCTTCTTCCTGTTCGCCGCTCCGGTGTGCGACTGGCTCTGCCACCGGAAGCAGTTCCAAATGGAATAAAGTTCGATCCGTTTTGAAAAAGCGGCTGCGGCCTGTTCGGCCGTCTTGCCTCCGGCCCCGCGGGGCCGGAGGCTTTTCTGCTCTTTTGCCTGAACTTTCTCTCTGTTATGCTAGCGTTGCGCGGGCCTTCTGGGCCTTCCATCCCAAAGAGAGAAATCAAGGAGGAGACCACCATGGCAAGAAAAGCAGTAGAACGGAATATATCCTATGACGATGTGCGGCAGCTTTACTATGTCAGCATGGAGCTGGGCCGGGACGAGAACGGGAAGCGGATCAAGCAGTACCGGACCTTTCCCACGCTGACGGCCGCCCGGAACGGGCTGAGGGACTTTCACACCCAGCGGGAGCGGCAGGCGCGGGAGCCACAGGATGAGGTCCGGGAGGAGATGGACCTGGCCCACTGGCTGGAGTACTGGATGGAGTCCATCGTCCGGCCCAACCGGGCGGAGACCACCGTGTACGCCTATCAGAAGATCATCGACAACCACATCCTGCCTGCCCTGGGTGGGATTCCCATGAGCCGCCTGTCAGCCAAGCGGATCCAGCGGTACTACACGGACACCCAGCAGGCGGCCGGGCTGTCCTCCAACACCATGCGGCGGCACCACGACCTTCTCTCCAGCGCCCTGCGCTCCGCGGTGCGGCAGGATATGCTTCTGGCCTCGCCCATGGACCGGGTGGAGCCGCCGCGGTCCCGGGTCAAGGAGGCCTTCTTTTATGACAATGAGGAACTGAAACAGCTCTATCAGCTTATCGAGGGGCACATTCTGGAGCTGGCGGTGAAGATGGCGGGCAGCCTGGGGATGCGCCGGGAGGAGATCTGCGGCCTGAAGTGGGAGAACGTGGACTTCCGCCGCCGCCTGGTCCTGGTGCGGGAGGCCCGCACCGCCTATGGGGCCACCATCGTCCAGAAGGAGACCAAGAACCGGGCCTCGGTGCGCACCCTCTACCTCCCGGAGGAGGTCCTCCTCCTGCTGGGGCGGGAGCAGGAGCGGCAGGAAGAGGAACGGGCCCGGCAGGGCGCTGTCTTCAACCGGACGGACCATGTGATCCTGGATCACAAGGGGGCGCCCTACTCCCCAAACGCCCTCTCCCTGGCCTTCACCCGGTTTGTGCGGAAAAACGGCCTGCCCCGCCTCACCTTCCACGGCCTGCGGCACACCTTTGCCACCATCGCCTCCTGTCAGGGGGCCTCCCTGTTCGACATCGGGAAGGCCCTGGGCCACTCCACCCCCGCCACCACGGGGCGGATCTATACCCATCTGGTGGACCGCACCCACGAGGACCTGGTGCTCCGGGTGTCCGACGCCCTGAAATGAGGGGGACTCTTTTCCCCGGAGGCGCTTGTAATTTGCCGCCGTTTCTTGTATAGTGATAGCAGAAAGAAGCAGAGAGGAGGCGGATGTGTGCGGATCATGGCCATTGACTACGGCGACGCCCACACCGGGGTGGCGGTCTCCGACCCCACCGGATTTTTGACGGGGGATGTGACCACCATCCACAGCCGGAAGGCGGAGGTGGTGCTGGAGGAGCTGGTCAAGCTGGTCCAGACCTATCAGGTGGACGAGCTGGTGATGGGCTTTCCCCGGAATATGGACGGGACAGAGGGCCCCCGGGCGGAGCTGTACCGGACCTTTGCCGGCCGGGTGGAGGAGGCCACCGGCCTGAAGCCGGTGCTGTGGGATGAGCGCCGGACCACGGTGGACGCCCACCGGATCCTGTTTGACGCGGGGAAGAACGGAAAGAAGCGGAAAAAGACAGTGGATGCGGTGGCGGCCTCCCTGATCCTGGAGGGCTATCTGGAGTTCCGGCGGATGCGGGGCTGAGCCGCCGCGGCGGCGGAAGGAAAAGGAGTGTAGAAGCAATGATGCTGTTTCAAGTGACCTATACCATGCTTCCCGGACAGAGGGATGCGTTTTTGCAGATGATGCGGGAGTCCGGGATCCTGGACCAGATCCGCCGGGAGGAGGGGTGCCTGGACTACCGCTACTACCTCCCGGAGGAGGAGGACGGCACCCTGCTCCTGGTGGAGCGGTGGACCGGGCCGGAGGCCCAGAAGGCCCACATGGCCACCAGCCACATGGCCCGGCTGGGCCAGGTCAAGGCCCAGTATGTGGCGGAGACCAGCGTGGTCACCTGGGCGCTGGACTGAGCGCGGACCGGGAGAATATGCAGTAAAGTGAAAAACCTTTTCAGAAGTTCTGCCCCGGATGGGGTGGAACTTCCACAGCACAGAGAACGGAACGACACAGAGGAGGAACGGACATGAACATCAAAACGGTACACGCCGTCTATTTCAGCGGCACCGGGACCACGGAGAAGGTGGTCACCACCCTGGCGAAGGATCTGGCGGAGCGGCTGGGGGCCGGGTATGAGGCCTGCTGCTTCAACCTGCCCGAGGCCCGGAAGCAGGCCCTGTCCTTCGGCCCGGAGGATCTGGCGGTGGTGGGCACCCCGGTCTATGCCGGCCGGGTGCCCAATCTGCTGCTGCCCTACATTCGGGATATGATCCATGGGGAGGGGACCCTGGCCGTCCCGGTGGTGCTGTACGGCAACCGCAACTATGACGACGGACTGATGGAGCTGCGCAACGTCCTGCGGGACAACGGCTTCTGCCCCGTGTCCGCCGGGGCCTTTGTGGGCGAGCATTCCTTCTCCCGTATTCTGGGCGCGGGCCGTCCGGACGGGGAGGATATGGCCCTGGTGGGTGAGCTTGGCGAGAAAACAGCTGACAAGGTGAGAGGCTTGACAGAGCTTCCCGGAGAGGCGGTCCATGTGAACGGCTGCGACCCCATCCGGCCCTACTACACCCCCCGGGACCGCCACGGCGAGCCCATCAAGGACTTCCTGAAGGCTAAGCCGGTCACCGACCCGGACAAGTGCGTGAAGTGCGGCCTGTGTGCCCGCCTGTGCCCCATGGGCTCCATCGATCCCGCCGATGTGTCCAACGTGGCCGGCAAGTGCATCAAGTGCTGCGCCTGCGTGAAGAAGTGTCCCACCGGGGCCAAGTACTTTGACCACGAGGGGTATCTCTACCACCAGCATGAGCTGGAGGACCAGTATGCCGGACGGCGGGCCCCCAGCGAGATCTTTGTCTGAGGCGGAGCGGGCGGCTGAGGCCGCCGCCCGGGAGGAGCTTTGCCAGGTGTGCCGTCTGCTGTACCAGCGGGGGTACACTGTGGGCCACGACGGGAACGTGTCCCTCCGGCTGGGGGAGGACCAGATCCTGGTCACCCCCTCCGGGGTGGGCAAGGGGCGGCTGCGTCCCGGGATGCTGGTGAGGTGCGCCCTGTCCGGGGAGGTGCTGGAGGGGGAAAGGCCCCCCTCCTCCGAGATACCTATGCACCTGCTGGTCTACCGGGAGCGCCCCGATGTCCGCGCCGTGGTCCACGCCCATCCCCCCATGGCCACCGCCTTCGCCGTCTGCCGCCGCCCGCTGAGGGAGCGGTACCTCACCGAGACCATCAGCGGCCTGGGAGAGGTTCCGGTGGCCCCCTTTGCCCTCCCATCCACCCAGGAGGTGCCGGACAGCGTCCGCCCCTTTGTGCGGGACCACAGCGCGGTGCTGCTGGCCAACCACGGGGCCCTGACCTGGGGGCCGGATCTCTGGTCCGCCTTTGACCGGATGGAGACGGTGGAGCAGACGGCCAGGATCTATGCCAACGTCCAGCTGCTGGGGGGCGGTGTGGAGCTGACGGAGGCCCAGAAGACGGCCCTGCTGGGTCTGGCGGGCCGGTATGCGGTCCTGGCGGGGCCCAGAACAGAGGAGGAGAGCGTATGACGGCACAGAGCCAGCCGGAGAATGTCCGCCTGGGAGAGGACGGGGAGAGCGTGGTCCTGCTGGACCAGACGCGGCTGCCCGGCCGGGTGGAGTACCGCACGGTGCGGGACCTGAAGGAGATGGTGGAGGCCATTCGGACCCTCCGGGTGCGGGGCGCGCCCGCCATCGGCGTCTTTGCTGGGTTCTGCCTGTCCGCCCTGGCCCGTCAAATGGAGCGGGCGGGGCTGGATACCCCCGGACTTTTGAGAGAATTAGACCGAAAAGGGAAAATACTTGTCAGCTCACGCCCTACGGCGGTCAATCTGTCCTGGGCAGTGGAGCGCATGATGGACCGCGCCTCCGGACTGGCCGGAGGCGCCCCGGAGGAGCTGGCCGCCGCTTTGGAGGCGGAGAGCCGGGCCATCCGCCGGGAGGATGAGGAGATGTGCCGCGCCATTGCGGAGCACGGGCTCTCCCTGCTGAAGGCGGGGGACGGGGTGCTGACCCACTGCAACGCGGGGCCTCTGGCCACCTCCCGATACGGCACCGCCCTGGGTCCCATCCTGCTGGCCGGGGAACGGGGGATCCCCCTGCGGGTGTTCGCCGACGAGACCCGGCCCCTGCTCCAGGGGGCGCGGCTCACCGCCTGGGAGCTGCATCAGGCGGGGGTGGACGTCACCCTGATCTGTGACAACATGGCCTCTATGGTGATGAAGAACGGATGGGTCCAGGCCTGCTTTGTAGGCTGCGACCGGGTGGCGGCCAACGGCGACGCCGCCAACAAGATCGGCACCAGCGGAGTGGCCATCCTGGCCAAACACTACGGGATCCCCTTCTATGTGCTGGGGCCCACCTCCACCATCGACCTGAACTGTCCCGACGGGGACCACATCCCCATCGAGCAGCGGGATCCGGAGGAGATCCGCTCCCTGTGGTACCGGGAGCCCATGGCCCCCGCCGGGGTGAAGTGCTTCAATCCGGCCTTTGACGTCACCCACCACAGCCTGATCTCCGGCATCATCACGGAAAAGGGGATCTGCCGCCCGCCGTTTCCCCAGTCCCTGGCCGCGCTGTTTTCCAATGGGGCGCGCTGAGTTCCCAAACACGCAAAAACACACAAAAAATGTCCCTCTGCCATGGCAGGGGGACATTTTTTGATCTTACCGCTCCATCTTCCAGAAAAACGCGCTGTACGGGGGCAGCTGGCTCCCGCCGCCGAAGTCGTGCTGCTGGCCGGAGATCAGGTCCCAGGCCAGGCCGCAGCCGGCGTCGAAGTGGGCAGTATAGGGCTGGCTGTCCGCGTTGACCGCCACCAGCACCCGCTCCGTCTCTGTTCTGCGCTCGAAAATGAGCTGTAGGTTGGTGAGGAGCACATTCCGATAGCTGCCCTCCCGCAGGGCCGGGCTGCCCCTTCGGGCGGCGGCCAGCCGGGCGATCCAGCTTGTCAGGGCGTTCCACTCCGGCTTTTCCAGGGCGGGGCGGAGACCGGCGTCACTGCACGGGGCTTTTTCGCCGGAGATGCCCCACTCGCTGCCGTAGTACAGGGCGGGGGTCCCGGGCATCCCGAACAGAAGGGCGTAGATCAGGGGGAGGTGGGCGGGGTCCCGGAGCTTGGAGGCGATGCGGGTGACATCGTGGTTGTCCACGAAGGACAGCAGGTGGGCCCCCTTGTAGAGGGTCCAGGGCTCCGGCCCGTACTGGCGGGCCAGACTGTGGCCGATCTCGAACAGGTTGCGGTCGTTGAGGCTGGACCACAGGCCCTTATAGCACTCGTAGTTGGTGACCGAGTGGCACAGCTCCGGCCCCATCCAGAGGTTGTAGTCCCCGCCCAGGACCTCGCCCACCAGAACAAAGCCGGGCTTCAGCGTCTGGGTGAAGGCCCGCAGGCGCTTCAGATAGCTGGCGGGGAGGCAGTAGGCCACATCCAGCCGCAGCCCGTCGATCCCGAACTGCTCCACCCAGCTCCGGATGGCCTGGAACTGGTACTCCACCACATCCGGGTTGTGAAGGTTCAGCTTGACCAGCTCGCCGTGGCCCTCCCAGTTCTCATACCAGAAGCCGTCGCCCCGGTCGGTGTCGCCGTCGAAGTTCAGATAGAACCAGTCCCGGTAGGGGCTGTTCCACTTCTTCTCCTGTACGTCCCGAAAGGCCCAGAAGCCCCGGCCCACATGGTGGAACACTCCGTCCAGCAGGACCCGGAGCCCGGCGTCGTGAAAGGCGCGGCACACCTGGGCCAGGTCTTCGTTGGTCCCCAGGCGGGGGTCCAGCCGGTTGTAGTCCCGGGTGTCGTAGCCGTGGCGGTCGCTGTCAAACACCGGATTGAGCAGGACGGTGTCCGCCCCCAGCTGTTTGATGTGCTCCACCCAGTCCAGCAGCCGCAGGATGCGGTGCTCGGTATGCCCGTCGTTGTCCGCCGGCGCGCCGCACAGGCCCAGGGGATAGATCTGATAGAGGATAGCTTGGTCAAACCACATATTGGACACTCCTTTCGTCTCCCGGCCGGGTCGCTCCGGCGGAGAGGCGCGTTGATCGCAGGGCGAGGGAAAAAGACAGGGCGGGCCCCGCCGGGTCCACCCTGTGAAACGGCGGCAGAGACGCCGCCGCCGGGTATGCCGTGTGACATACCGACATTATACAGTTTTTCCCTGAAAAATCAAGAAAAAGGTGGTGGGATCGGAGGGGTCACTGCCTGGTCAGATAGGGGAGGACCAGGGCAGCCAGCGCGATCACCAGCAGCAGGATGCGGTTGAAGCGGTCCATAGGCGGTCTCCTTTCTGGAACTTTGATCCAGATACAGGATAGCACGAAACGATACGACTGTCAAATTGAATAAAGAGAAGCGAGAAAGACCGGACAAAATAGTGAAAAAGACGGATCAGACCTGACCCTTTGCAAGGCGGAGCGGGGGCCCGTCCAAACAAATCACCTGATCGGCCAGGGAGCAGGCCAGGGTCTCGTGGCTGGACAGGAGGACCGGGGCGTCCAGGGCACGGAGGGTGTCCATCAGGCGGCGGACCCGGGCGGGGTCCACCCCGGTGAAGGGCTCGTCCAGCAGATAGAGCTGTCCGCCCAGGGCCAGGGCTCGGACCAGGGCCAGGCGGCGGCGCATTCCGCCGGACAGGGAGGCGGGAAAGCTGCCCTCCTCGCCGGTGAGCTCGGCCAGGGCCAGCCACCGGGGGACCTCCGCCCAGCGGGACTGGGGGAGCACATCCATCAGGTGCTGCTCCACCGTGCGCCAGGGGAACAGGCGGTCCTCCTGAAAGAGAAGGGAAGTCTCACGGGGAGGCGGGGCCTGGATCCGGCCGCTCCGGGGGCGCTCCAGTCCGGCCAGACAGCGCAGCAGGGTGGTCTTGCCGCAGCCGGAGGGTCCTGACAGGACGGTGACCCCCCGCTCCGGCAGGGTGAGGGAGAAGTCCTCCAGCACCCGCTTCTCCCCGTAGGAGAGGGTGAGGTGAGAGACGGAGATCACAGCGGCTTCCCCCCCTCTGGACGGCGGATGAGCCGGGTCAGCGCCCGCTCCATGAGCAGGCTGAGCAGGATGACCACCGCCGTCCAGGCGAAGAGGTCCGCAGTTTCGAAGGTCTGCTTGGCCCGGCTGATCTGGGCGCCGATGCCCAGCCGGGGGAGGCACAGGACCTCGGCGGCCACGCCGGATTTCCAGGCCAGCCCCATGGCGGTGGCAGCGGCGGAGCGCAGGTGGGGCCGCAGGGAGGGGAGGTACACCAGGCGGACCGTTTTCCAGCGGGAGAAGCGGTAGGCCCGGGCCAGCTCCAGCAGCTGTCCGTCGGTGGCGCGGATCCCCTGGGTCAGGTTCTCCCACACCACCGGGAGCACCATCAGTCCGGCAATCACCGCAGGCACCTGGTCCCGGCCGGTCCACAGCAGTACCAGCAGGATGAAGGAGACCACCGGCGTGGCCCGGACGATCCGAATGACTGGGGCGAACAGGCGGCGGCACCAGGGGCTGGTACAGGTGAGGGCGGCCAGCAGACCGCCCAGGACCGCGCCGCCCGCCATCCCCGCCGCGATGCGGGCCAGAGAGGCGAGAGCGGTCCACCAGAATTCCGGGGACCGGGCCAGGCGGAACAGGGCCAGCAGCACCGTGGCGGGATAGGGGAGGAGCAGCTCGTTGCCCCGGCCCTCCACATGGAGCTCCACCAGCCAGGCTCCAAGCTGCCAGACCCCCAGCCAGAAGGCCGGGGGCAGCAGCAGGGACAGGGCGCGGTCCAGGCGGTCAGGACACGCCATAGTAGAAGGAGTCATAGGGGAGCACGCCGCCGATGGAGGCGGGGTCGGCGTCATAGAGGACCTGATAATAGTCCTCCAGCACCGCCTTCATCTCCACCCCGGTGAGGCACACCAGATTGCACTGGGGGATGGCGGATCTGGCGATGGCGGCGTTGGGGGTGATGCCGTACTGGGCCACCAGCTGGGCGGCGTCCTCCAGGTTGGCGGGGTCGGACATATAGGCGATGGAGTCCTGATAGGCGCTCAGGAAGTTCTCCACCCCCTGGGGATTCTCCTCAATATAGTCGGTGCGGGCCACAATGCAGCCCATGGCCAGCTGGCCGCTGCTCACCTTGGACCACTCCTCGGTGAGGGACAGGGCCTGCCGCACCCCGGCATCCTGGAGCATCAGGGCGGCAGCGGCGGGGACGGGGAGCAGACAGACGCCGTCCTCAGAGGAGGCCATCTTGGCGGTGACCTCCTGGGCGGTCATCCACTGGATGTCCACATTGGCGGGGTCCACCCCGTTCTCGGTGAGCAGGTAGTTGAGGACAAACTCCGGGTTGGCCCCCTGGCCGGTGGCATAGACGGTCCTGCCCTCCAGGTCGGCCATGGACTGGACGGAGTTCCCCTTCTCCAGGATGTAGAGCACCCCCAGGGTGTTCACCGCCAGCACCTGGACGGCCCCCTCGGACTTGGCGGACAGGCTGGCGGCCACGTTGGTGGCCACGGCGGCGATGTCCACGTCCCCGTTGATGAGGGCGCTGGAGACCGCCTGGTTGTCCGCCTCCACGGTGGCGGTGTTGATCACTGGAGACGCCTCGCCGTTGGCGACGGCCTCGGGGGTGACAGCTTCGTTGTCCGCCATCAGCTTGGCAGCCCCCACGCCGGTGGGGCCGGACAGGACCATGACATTGGGCAGCACATAGCTGTCAGAGGAGGAGGCCCCAGAGCTAACAGAGCCGGACTGGGAGTCGGAGGCGCTTCCGGAGGCGGAGGAGGAGTCCTTCCCACCGCCGCATCCGGCCAGGGCGGACACCATCAGGGCGCCGCACAGGAGCAGAGACAGTTGCTTGTTCAGTTTCATTTGAATCTTCCTTTCCAATGTTGTGTTTCCGGGCTGTCCGGGGTCTTACAGCACGCCCTCCAGCCCCGCCGGGTCCAGAACGTACATGGACTTGCCCTCCCGGCGGATGAGCCGCGCGTCCTCCAGGGCCTGGAAGGCCCGGTACAGGGAGGCGCGGCTGATGCCCAGGCGCTTGGCCAGATCGGTGGCGGACAGGCGCAGCGGTTCGCCGGAGGGAACGGTCAGCAGGTATCGGGCCAGCTTCCCCTCCGCGCCGGTCTGGGCCACCGAGCGCAGCCGTCCGGACAGGAACCGGATGCGCCCGGTGAGATACTGGAGGTAGTTGCGGCGGAGGAGGGGCTCCTCCCCCAGCAGGCGGTCCAGGGTCTCCTGGGGGAGAAACAGGACCCGGCAGGGGGACTGGGCCGTGAGGACGGCGGCGAACTCCGGCGCGTCGTTGTAGAGGGCGGCCGCGCCGAAGAGTTCCCCGGCCCGCAGCAGGCTGACGGACAGGGAGCCGTTGGTCACCTGGACCTGCCCGGAGAGGATCACGCCCAGGCTCTGCCGGAACTGGCCGGGGCCGTAGAGCACCTCCCCGGCGGCGAAGGGCTCCACCGTGACGCCGGGCAGGGCGGGCAGGGAGCGGAGCAGAGCGTCCTCCGCCCCCAGGAACAGGGGACAGCGGCTCAGAAGGGCGCGCTCCTGGTCAGAGAGATCCGGGGCCATGGGCGGGCCCTCCTTTCTGAAAAAGTGTCTTATTTGAGACAGATTGAATATACCACGGACAGGCGCAAAGGTCAACCCCGGACATAGGACCATAGGATATCTGCCCATCTTCCAGCACGCGTCTGACAAAAACAGAAAAGAAGAACTGCCAAAGCAATGGCAGTTCTTCTTTGAAAGGAAGGGTTAGTTCAGCGACAGCAGATATTCGCCCAGCTCGGCCACGGAGGAGACCAGCCTCCATGGCGATACCTGACCCAGCTCTTTCTCAGAACCATAGCCATAGGTGACCGCAACACATGGAATTCCAGCCTTCTGGGCACCAAGGACATCGTGCTCCTTGTCACCCACCATTATGGCTCGATCCCGCTGGTCGGACAGGCCCAGCCGTTTCAGTGCTTCCTCAATAACATCTGCCTTTTCAGTCCGCTTTTCATCCATGGTTGCTCCCACAATCTCGTGAAAAAAAGGCGTCAGCCCAAAATGTTTCAGGATCTGTCGGACGTAGTGTTCCGGTTTAGAGGAAGCCACTGACAAAACATATCCCCGGTCGGTCAGGGTTTGGAGCATCTCTGGGATGCCGGGGTAGGGTCTGTTTTCAAAGACCCCTGTGGTGGAATAGCGCTCCCGGTAGAATTGAACTGCCTGGCCGGCTTCCTCCCGGGTCATGCCGGAAAAGGACATGAACTGGGGGATCAGGGGCGGCCCGATGAAGGATCGAAGCTTTTGAACATCCGTCTCTGGCTTTCCCATTTTCTCCAGAGCATACTGGACAGAGCGGATGATCCCCTCACCGGACTCCGTGAGCGTCCCATCCAAATCAAATAAAAGATACCGGCTCATGCTGTTCCTCCTATGTCATAACATCAAGCGTGATCATTATATCATCGGATGGGGGTGGGTTCAATCAAAAAATCCGGCAGGTCTGGGACACGGCGCTCTGGGGAGCGGCATAGGATGGGGGGAGATCATACAGGGAGGGATGGAGATGACCGATCACTGTGGACCGGGGAGGCGGAAGACCCAGGCCGGCCGGCGTTCAGACCCGGAGGAGATGCTGGCCAAGGTGCAGGCCGCCGCGGAGGAGATGACCATGCGGCGCTATGTCCATATGCCGCCGGAGGGGCGGCCCTGCTGTCCCGAGGGCTGCCTGGCGGCGCTCCTGGGGGAGCTGAACCAGATCCAGGACCACCAGAACCAGATCCTGGCGGAGCTGCTGCGCGCCCTGGAGCGGATGGCCGACGCACTGGAGAGGCGGTAACCGAAGTCCAGGCGCAGAAAGATGAGACGGTCGAAAAGGCTTTTTCGACAAGCTGAAATCCCGTCTGCCACGGTATGGCAGGCGGGATTTTTTGAGGGATGGAGTTACGGCTGATCCGCGTCCAGACGGGTCTTGAAGTAGCTGTCGGCGCAGTAGATGGCGGCCACGGGGTTGTTGCCGGTGGCCCGGTCCTTGGCCACCAGGGTGGTGACCGGGGCCTGGGAATAGCGGTAGAACAGGGAGTCGTGGCCCACGCACAGCCCCAGGCAGATGTTGAACTGGGTCTCCACCCGGTTGAGGAGCTCCGCCTGGGCGATGGGGTTGCACATCACCTCATAGGTCCCGGGGCGGACCCGGTACTCCGGGGGCACCCCCGCCCGGTCCTTGGGGATGGAGCCTGTTTTACAGATGACGGAGGCCACCTGGAAGCCGTTTTGGCGCAGGACCCGGTCCACCACCTCGGCCTCCCGGTGCAGGCCGGCGCAGAAGGCCAGTCCCAGCCGGGTATAGCCCATGCGCTTGGAAAACTCCACTACCTCCCGCAGGCGGGGCCAGCGGCAGTAGCCGATGGCCTCGGTGGCGGCGCTGGCGATGAAAAAATCGTGGTTCTCCGGCTTGAAATACTCCTCTAGAATGGAGTCAAAGAAGGCACGGTCCCGCATGGGACAGTTTTTCGGCATCTTGTCCAGCTGTCCGGAGCGGCAGGCCTCAATGGTGCAGGACGCGCAGGTAAACATGGGGTCTTCCTCCTTTACAGATGTAAACAGATCGGGGGAGGGCGTCACAGGCTGGACAGATAGGCCGCCGGACCGCTCTCGTACAGGTCGCCGCCGTGGGCGTCCAGGATCACCGTCAGGGGCAGGTCCCGCACCGTCAGGCGGCGCACCGCCTCACAGCCCAGGTCCTCCCAGCAGATGACCTCCAGCTCCTCCACGCTGGCGGCCATCAGGGCCCCGGCGCCTCCCAGGGCGGCCAGATAGACTGCGCCGCTGCGGACCACCGCCTCCTTCACCGCCTGGTTCCGGGCCCCCTTGCCGATCATAATGGCCTGCCCCAGGTCCAGCAGGCGGGGGGAGTAGGCGTCCATCCGGCCGCTGGTGGTGGGCCCGGCGGAGCCGATGATCTGTCCGGGGCGCTCCGGCGTGGGGCCCACATAGTAAACGGCGGAGCCCTCCACGGGGAAGGGGAGAGCCTCTCCCGCATCCAGAAGCTCCATCATCCGCTTGTGTGCGGCGTCACGGGCGGTGTACACCGTGCCGGAGAGGAGCACGGTGTCCCCGGCCCGCAGGGGGGACAGATCCTCCTTGGCGACGGGGGTGGTCAGTTTGTATTGCATGGCATTGACCTCCTATTTTCTGGAATCGTAGATGGCATAGACGATACAGCCAGTAGCAGCGGCACTGACCCCAAGGATACAGCCCGCCACATCAAGAAAGCATCCTAAGTATCCAAACACAAGGACGAGAAAGCATGAAAAGAGTGCTTTTAAAAGCATAAAAGCCTCCTTTACAGCTCCGCCGCGGCCCGGCGGGTGACGTGGCAGCTGACGTTCACCGCCACGGGCAGTCCGGCCACATGGGTGGGGGCGGTCTCGATGGACAGGCCCAGGCAGGTGGTTTTCCCGCCGAAGCCCTGGGGCCCGACGCCCAGGGCGTTGATCTCGTCCAGCAGCTCCGTCTCCAAAGCGGCGTAGAAGGGGTCGGGATTTCTTTGATCGATGGGCCGGAGCAGGGCGTGTTTTGCCAGATAGGCTGCCTTGTCGAAGGAGCCGCCGATCCCGATGCCCAGCACTGTAGGGGGACAGGGGTTGGAGCCCGCCAGGCGCACCGTCTCCACCACGAAGCGCTTTACGCCCTCCACCCCGTCGGCGGGCTTGAGCATCCCCAGGCGGCTCATGTTCTCACTGCCGAAGCCCTTGGGGGCCACGGTGATTTTGCAAGCGTCCCCGGGGACCAGCCGGACGGTGATGGCGGCTGGGGTGTTGTCCCCGGTGTTCACCCGGCGGAGGGGGTCGCCCACGATGGATTTACGCAGATAACCCTCGCCATAGCCCTGGCGGACCCCCTCATGGATGGCCGCCTCGAACTCGCCCTCGATGTGGACCTCCTGGCCCAGCTCCACGAACACGCAGGCCATGCCGGTGTCTTGGCAGACGGGCAGATTTTTTTCCTCCGCCAGCCCCAGGTTGTCCCACAAAAGGCCCAAGGTCTCCCTGGCCAGGGGCCAGGGCTCGCTCTGCCGGGCGGCGTCCAAGGCGGCCACGATGTCCCCGGGCAGGCGGGTGTTGGCCTGGATGCACAGCTTGGCCACCGTCTCGGTGATGGCGGCGGCCCGGATGGTACGCATAGACACTCCCTCTTTCTCGTTGGGTTTGTTCCATTGTATCAAAAACCCGGCGGATTTTCCAGAGCGGCGCAGAAAAATCCCGGCGGGAGGGGGACCTCCCGCCGGGGATGCGCTTCCGGCTGCTCAGGGATAGAAGTTGAAGGGGGCGTAGACAGACCGGATGGGGCCGTATGCTCCGGCGGAGCGGCTCCCTCCCAGGTCCCGGATGGAGACGAAGGGGTAGTGGAGCCAGCGCTCTTGATGGCGGAGAAAGACGTACCAGAAGTCGCCGTAGGACCAGTCGGATGGATCCTCCACCAGGGGGGACGGGACCGCGGCGGTGGTGTAGGCGATCCAGCCCCGCATCCCCTCCGCACCCCGGGGGATGGAGAAGGAGAAGGAGGGGGAGTAGTGAAGATGGCCTAGGCGGTGCAACTCCAGCTCATACCACAACTGCTGGTCCTCGGTGAGTTCCTCTGCGGTCTGGCCGCCCGCCAGCCGGATCTCCGGGGAGACAGCCAGGGTCTGGCCGTTCTTTTCCCACAGCAGCCGCCCGGCGTAGTCCTCCGCGTGGAAATTTCCGGACGGATCCACGGAGAACTGCTCCTGCAAATGGAGATCGGGCATGGCCCGGTAGCGGAAGAAATGGATCTGCCGCACCTGGTCCTCCGGCAGGAAGAGGAGCCAGGAGGACAGCTCCGCCTCCCCGCCGCCCAATTCATGGAGGACGGCGGGGCCGTCGGTGCGAGGCGTCTCGTTGTCCGTGTGGTCAGTGTCATAGGTCCGGCCGGCCCTGACTGCCTCTGCTTGGGCGCACCGCTCCAGTTCCGCCCCGTCCAGGGCGGCGGCGACGTCCTCCGGAAGGCCCAGGGAGACCAAGCGGGCCCAGATGTCCTCCTGCTCCGCCGTCAGCTGGGCCGCCGGCTCCGCCGGGCCGGTGGGGAGGCGTCCGCCCAGCCACAGGGCGGGGGGGATGGCGGCCAGGGTGAGGGCGAACACCCCCAGCAGGAAGGGCCGGGCGGACACCCGCACGGGTGCGGGGGCGATGTCATAGCCCAGGCCCGCCAGGGCGTCGCTCTGGTGGGCGATGCACACCAGCAGGCGGATCTCCAGGATGAGGAAGGCGATGGGACGAAGGTAATAGAGCCAGTGGTTGGTGATGGTGACTCCCAGCCAGCTGGGCTCAACGGCGGGGACCAGCTCGGACCACAGGGCGGTGGCCAGGGCCAGCAGATAGCAGAGAAAGCCCTCCCTCAGCCAGTCCCTGGGGGGCTGAGCCTCTCCCACGGTGCGGAAGGCGGCCCGGGAGCCCCGCCACAGGGCGAACAGGAGGAGCAGGTCCATCCCCCGGATGGGCCAGGTGAGCCCCCAGTTGACGGCGGGATTTCCCGCGATCCACCCCATCACCGGGGTGGCGGCCAGAATGTCCAGGGCGATATGGATGGCCAGCAGCAGCCCGGACAGCCCCCAGCACAGCCGGAACCAGGGGTTTTCCCGCCGCAGGGAGCGGTATCCCAGGTACATCAGGGCGGCCCCCAGCAGGGGGAGCAGGTACTGGAGATAAAAAAATTCCAGCCGGAAGGTGGTCAGGGCCATCCCCCACAGGAGCTTGGACATGGCGGCCTGCCAGGGGTTGTAGTCCTGGACCTCGCCGGGGCCGGGGGGGAGATCGGCCATCTCCTGGGTGAGGCGGAGCTCAAATTCGTCCTGTTTCACAGCGGATCACCTCCCAGCTTGTTCTGGAGCCCCTTTCGGATGCGGTACAGGCGGCCCTCCACCGCCCGCGGGGTGAGCCCCAGCTCCGCCGCGATGCGGGCGGTGGACTGGAGATAGTAATATTTACGGTAGAACAGGGCGCGGTCCCGGCGGGACAGGGAGGCCAGGGCGCGCTCCAGACGCTCCGCCCGCTCCTTCCGCAGCAGCTGCTCCTCCGGGCCCGGGGCGGGGTCCGGACGGGTCTCATCCAGCGCCTCAGCGCTGTGGCGTTGTGCGCTCCTCAGGTGGTCCACGGCGGCGTTCCGGCACAGCACAGTGAGCCAGGTGGCGGGGCTGGAGCGCTCCGGGTCGTACTGCTCCCGCTTCTCCCACAGCTTCAGGCGCACCTCGGCCAGGCAGTCCTCCTGCCGGTGGGGGTCGGACAGCACCCCGGACACGATGTACCGCAGCATCCCCTCATAGTGGGCCAGCAGGGGCTCCAGGGCCTCCCGGTCCCCCTGCCGGAGCCGTTCCATCCATGCGGACGGGTCCATGCCGGTCACCTCCTTCTGTCGTTCTGGGTCCTCTGTCCATATATACGGGAAAAGGGGGGAGAACCCACGGAAAAATCTGCCCCGGTCTGTTTGTTCCCAGTATAGCAGGGCGGGGGCGGCCTGGAAAGGAAAATGTACAGGCGGGGCTTGACAGGAAAAGGTTTATCGTGATAAACTTCAAACAGAGAGGTTTACGAGAGTAAATCTGGTGTATGTTATGATGTGCAGAGGAGGAATTCGGATGAACAAGCTGTCAGACGGGGAGTGGAAGCTGATGGAACTGCTGTGGGAGGAGTCCCCGGTCAACTCCACCCGCCTGGTGGAGCGGTGCCGGGAGCGGCTGACCTGGAGCAAGAGCACCACCTACACCGTGCTCCGCCGCCTGTGCCGGAAGGGGGCGGCGGTGAACGAGGGGGCCGTGGTCTCCCCGAAGCTGGGCCGGGAGGAGGCCCTGCGGGCCCAGGGGGAGGAACTGGAGGAGCAGGCGGGGGGGCTGTCCCCCTTCCTCAACGCCTTTTTCAGCGGGCGGCGGCTCACTCCGAAGGAGGCGGAGGAACTGAAGGAGCTGATCGACCGGCACACCTGGGAGGGGTGAGAGGCATGACGGACTATGTGCTTCATCTCGTGCTGTCATTTGGAAACTGGGGGCTCACCATGGGGATGATGCTGGGCGGGCTGCTGCTGCTCCGGCCCCTGCTGCTGCGGGCGGTCACCCCAGGGCAGCGGACCTGGCTGTGGATGCTGGGGTGGTACGGGACATTTCTGACCTCAGTGTTTGAAGTCCTCAGCCGGTTCCACTTCCTGCCTGTCACCTTCCGGGACCTGATCACCCCCCGGACGGATATGGGGGCGATGCCGGCCTATCTGCCCAGCGAATACCGGGGGGCGGGGGAGTATACCCTGGCCCTGCCGGGTGGCGCGGCGGTGGCGGTGGAGCTCTCCGACCGGGTGCTGCTCCTTCTGGGGCTGGTGTGGCTGGCCGGCGTGGCGGCAGGAGCCGTCTGGCTGTGGCGGCGGAGCAGACAGGTGAAGGCCCTGGGCCGGCAGGGCCGCCTGCTGGAGGAGGATGATCCTCTGATGCGCGCCCTGGACCGGCAGCCGGATGACCACAATGTGACGGTGCGGCTGTGCCGGGGGCTGTCCTCCAGCTTCGTTTACCCCGATGGGGAGAGGCTGGACGGGGTGCGGTGCGATATGATCTGCCTCCAGGAGGAGCTGTCATCCCAGCGGCGGGAGCTGGTGCTGCGCCACGAGTGGAACCACATCCGCCTGCACCACGGTTGGATGAAATCCTGGGCGTGCGGCGCCCTGCTCCTGTTCTGGTGGAACCCCATTTTGTGGGCGGCCTACCGCTGCTTCTGCCGGGATCTGGAGCTGGCCTGCGACGAAAAGACGCTGGAGGGACTGAGCGGCCCGGAGGAGCGCCGGGAGTACGCCCGGACCCTGGTAGAGCTGGCGGCGGGGCGGCAGCTTTGGGAGGTCCCCCTGGCCTTCGGGGAGAGCGACGCGGCCCTCCGGGTGAAGGCGGCGGCGGCCTGGCACAGGCCTGAGCAGTGGGTCAGGATGGGCAGGCGGTGCGCCTTTGTCCTGGTGCTCCTGTTCTTTGTGGGAGGGCCCAGAAGGATCCCCTATCTGCCCCAGGAGCTGGCCGGGTACTGGCAGCAGGCGGCGGTGGAGGTGGAGGTCCCCGACAGCTGGACGCCAACGGAGCGCTGGATGCGCGCGGACCGGGAGGGCTTTGTGACCCTGCTGGCCAAGGATACCCGGGGGATCTGGCACAAGCAGATCTACCTGTATCGGATCCGGCAGGACGGAGGCTTTCAGGGCAGCAACGGCTGGCTCACCCTGTCCGGCTCCCCGGATCTCACCGGCTTTCAGCAGGGGCTCTGGTGACGGGACGCAGGGCGTTTCGTCCGGGGGCGGACGGACAAGCCCGGGGGAGAAACAGAAAAACAGTGACCGGGAATCACGCAGTTTCCGGTCACTGTTTTGTTATGTCTCTGCTTGAAAACAAGTTTGCGGCGGGCCTTTCTTAGAGGTCGTAGGAGCAGGCCCTGAACAAAAATCGAACATAATTCCAGCAGGCATAAGAGAATGGCGGAGACAAATAAAAACCGCTTTGCCCTCAGTGAGACCCGCTGAATGGCGGTGACGCAGTACAGCGCGCATACAACAAGGAGAGGTGCAGGCGAAATGTTCCATGTCAGGCCGTACAGCAGGCTGAGCGCCCTTCCGCAGGAGGCGGCAAGCATCAGTGCGCCCCAGAAAAATGCAGATCCGTTCAGGACTCCGGCAGGAAGCTTTATGCAGGGCACCTCTTTACATATTCCCGCTTTTCCCTTCAAGGGTCGGGGGTGAAACGACATCGGACCACCTCAGGGGGAGACGGCCCGATAGAGCTATACTCGGCTGCCTGGAAAATCACTGCTCCATTTGAGCAATTTGGGCCAGCTGGTCTTCAGAGACTTCGCCGACTGTGCAGGAGAATGTATCAATCGGCTTCCCGTCCAAATCGTAGACAGTCATACTGTCGCCTGTTTTGGCGGCGCGGAACTCGTTTAGATGGACGTATCCGGACTTGCCCTCATCGCCCCGGACGCTGATCAGTTCAGGGGCATAGCCATACACAGTCCGGTCCGCATAAGAGCCGTAGGTCAGGCCCTGGGAGTTGGTGGGATATGCGTTGGGATCGTAGGTAGGGGCCACGGGCTCATTCAGATTCATGGGCATCACGCCGCCGGTGATCTCATAGATGTCCGCTAAAATGGCCGGGTCGATCTCCTCCTGCTCCTGGGTGGTACCCAGTGCATACTCGCCGATTACATTGCCATTCAGGTCATACAAGGGGATCATGTTGTCAGCATCCACAGAAGCCTGCCAGACTTGGACCTCAGCCAGAGACTTCATTTCAGGAGCGAAGTCCTCCAGGCGGATATAGCCGCGAACTCCATTTTCACCCCGTGCGGAGATCAGGTCAGGAGCATATCCGACTGTGTGCCGGTCCAGATAAGAGCCGTAGGTCTCCCCATTCTGATTGACCGGGTAACTGGAAACAGCTTCCTTTGTGGCGGAGCGGCCGGAATAATAGTGCTCTGCCTGACGAGACCATCCGGAGGTGTAGTCGCTTTTGCTCTGGTCATGGTAAGCTTTATACTCGCCATCAGCAGCCAGGCTGCCGGAAACGGAATAATTCCTTGTGTTCACAAAGTGAATGTAGGAATTGCTGTTATCCCAGCCGCTATTGCCAATCAGTTCCCCATTCTCGTACAGACAGGCGCGTAAAGAGGCAGGGCCGTCCTGACTGCCGTTTTCTACCAGCCACAGACAGGCCTTGCTGCTGGACCTGTAGTAAAGAGTTGCGTAACAGTCATAGGTATAGTCGCCTGCGTAAACAGTCTTGTGGGGAGAATCCTGTGTGCCGTCGTAATAGGCGAGCGGCTGCAGGGATTCGGGATCGGTGGTGGCTGCCCCTGCGGGGACAGCCAGGGAGAACGCTATTGCGGCGGCCATGACGCCCGCACTCCATTTTTTCATGCTCATGTTAGAAATACCTCCTTATGGATGAATGGAAACTGAAATGATAGTCTTATTTGATCCAGTCAGCATCCCATGGGATCCACCTCCATCTTTCATAAAACGGGAGATTTCTCTCTGTGTCTTATATATACCATACCAGCTTATATTAGTCAATGAAAAATATATTGACAAATATAAATTTTGTTTTAAAATAATATCGAGTTCAAAAGAATGATGTGAGGTTCCATGGAAAAGAACACAAAACGAAGCGGGACCCCGGAGGGGTTCCGGGAATCCTTAAAAAAGGCAACGACCGAGATGCTGGTGCTGTTTCTCCTGCGCCGGCGGTCCATGTACACCTATGAGATGATGAACGAGATCGAGGCGCTCAGCCAGGGGGTCATCACCTTCAACACCCTCTATCTGACCATCCACCGCCTTCAGGACTTTGGCTATGTGGAGGAGCTGTCTCTTATACACATCTGACGCTGCCGACAAGGCTTAGGTGTAGATCTCGGTG
>OJPN01000692.1_pt1 | contig 27932 bp, 28 predicted proteins | sample 1598511 | NCBI WGS metagenome assembly OJPN01 (sample SAMN03922485, study PRJEB24848) | human gut metagenome | isolation source: stool sample | host: Homo sapiens | place: Germany | collected 2011-05
GATGGTGCCGATATTCAGATGCGGTTTAGTTCTTTCATATTTAGCTTTTGCCATTGTGAATTTCCTCCTTAAGGTTGTTTGTTAAAACTAGGCTTAGTTGGTGCCTTTGTTTTTAGCAATAATTGCCTCAGCAATGTTTCTGGGAACGTCTTCGTAGTGGTCTACTTCCATGGAGTAGTTACCACGGCCTTGGGTTTTACTACGCAGGTCGGTAGCATAACCGAACATCTCAGCCAGCGGAACGAATGCATTGATTACTTGTGCACCGTTACGAGCTTCCATGCCTTCGATGCGGCCACGGCGGGAGTTAACGTCGCCGATTACGTCGCCCATGTATTCTTCAGGAACAGTAATTTCTACTTTCATATACGGCTCAAGGATAACCGGGTTAGCTTTTTCAGCACCGGACTTGAAGCCCATAGAACCGGCAATCTTAAATGCCATTTCAGAAGAGTCGACTTCATGGTAAGAACCATCATAAACAGTAACTGCGATATCAACCATCGGATAACCGGCAACTACGCCGTTTTCCATAGCTTCTTTAACGCCTGCTTCGATAGGAGCGATGTATTCCTTAGGAATAGCGCCGCCAACAACTTTGTTTTCAAACAGGAAGCCTTCGCCAGGTTTACGCGGAGTGATTTCCAGCCAGCAATGACCATATTGGCCTTTACCACCGGACTGACGAACAAATTTACCTTCGGATTTAACAGCTTTGCGAATGGTTTCGCGATAAGCAACCTGCGGGTTACCAACAGTGCAGCCTACTTTGAATTCGCGCAGCAGACGGTCAACAATGATGTCCAGGTGAAGCTCGCCCATACCGGAAATAATGGTTTGGGAGGTTTCGGGATCAGTGTGAACACGGAAGGTCGGATCTTCTTCTGCCAGTTTTTGCAGGGCGATGCCCATTTTTTCCTGGTCAGCTTTAGTTTTAGGTTCAACTGCAACGGAGATTACAGGATCAGGGAATACCATAGATTCGAGGATGATCTCGTTTTTCTCATCGCAGAGAGTATCACCGGTAGTAGTGTCTTTCAAACCTACAGCAGCTGCGATATCACCGGAGTAAACTTGTTCAATTTCTTCACGGTGGTTAGCATGCATTTGCAGGATACGACCGATACGCTCGCGTTTACCTTTAGTGGAGTTATATACATAAGAACCAGCAGTCAAGGTACCGGAGTATACACGGAAGAATGCCAGCTTACCAACAAACGGGTCGGTAGCAATCTTGAATGCCAGTGCGGAGAACGGAGCTTCGTCGCTGGACGGACGCTCGTCTTCTTCGCCGGTTTCAGGGTTTACACCTTTGATGTTAGGAACATCGGTCGGTGCAGGCATGAATTGGATTACAGCGTCCAGCATCGGCTGAACGCCTTTGTTTTTGTAGGAAGAACCGCAGCAAACCGGAGTCATTTTGCAAGCGATAGTTGCTTTACGGATACCAGCCAGGATTTCTTCTTCGGTCAGCTCTTCGCCTTCCAGATATTTCATCATCAGCTCGTCATCGGATTCAGCAACAGCTTCAACCAATGCTGCACGGTATTCCTCAGCTTTCTCTTTCATGTCAGCCGGGATTTCTACGAACTCTTCTTCTTTACCGAGTGCATCATCATAAACGATTGCTCTCATTTTGATCAGGTCGATCATGCCTTGGAAAGTATCTTCAAAACCGATAGGCAGTTGAATAGGTACTGCATTGGCATTCAGACGAGTCTTCATCATGTCAATTACACGATAGAAGTCTGCACCGGTAATGTCCATTTTATTTACATATGCCATACGGGGTACATGGTATTTGTCAGCCTGACGCCATACGGTTTCGGACTGAGGCTCAACACCGCCCTTAGCACAGAAAACTGCAACGGAACCATCAAGTACGCGCAGGGAACGTTCAACTTCTACAGTGAAGTCAACGTGGCCCGGGGTATCAATGATGTTGATACGATGTTTATCGAATTGGTGCTCGGAACCTTCCCAGTAGCAGGTGGTTGCAGCAGAGGTGATGGTAATACCACGCTCTTGTTCCTGAACCATCCAGTCCATGGTAGCAGCACCTTCATGGGTTTCACCAATCTTATGTACTCTGCCGGTATAGAACAGAATACGTTCGGTGGTGGTGGTTTTACCAGCATCGATGTGAGCCATGATGCCGATATTTCTAGTTCTCTCAAGCGGAATTAATCTGCCCACTTCTTTATCCTCCTCAAATTAACTGAGACAGGTCATTACCAGCGGTAATGAGCAAATGCTTTGTTTGCTTCTGCCATCTTGTGGGTATCTTCGCGTTTCTTAACAGCTGCGCCAGTGCCATTGGAAGCGTCCATGATCTCACCAGCTACACGCTCGTACATGGTGCGCTCACCACGCAGACGAGAGTAGTTTACCAGCCAACGGATACCCAGGGTGGTTTTGCGGTCAGCACGTACTTCAACAGGTACTTGGTAGTTTGCACCACCAACACGACGGGCACGAACTTCCAGCAGCGGCATTACGTTCTGCATAGCAGCATCGAACACTTCCAAAGGATCTTTGCCAGTCTTTGCACGAACCAGGTCGAATGCATCGTATACAATACGTTCTGCAACGCCTTTTTTGCCGTCGAGCATAATTTTATTGATAAATCTAGTTAAAAGCTTAGAACCGTACACCGGATCCGGCAGTACGTCTCTTTTAGTTACAGGGCCTTTTCTCGGCATGTGTTTCCCTCCTTAGGATTAAATCATTCTTAATGTTTTCTTGAAATTATTTCTTTGCTTTAGCACGTTTTGCACCGTACTTGGAGCGAGATTGGTTGCGGTTAGCAACGCCTGCAGTATCAAGAGCACCACGAATGATATGGTAACGCACACCAGGAAGGTCCTTGACTCTTCCGCCTCTGATCAGAACAACACTATGTTCCTGAAGATTATGGCCGATACCCGGGATATAAGCAGTAACTTCGATGCCGTTGGTCAAACGTACACGAGCTACTTTACGAAGTGCAGAGTTAGGTTTCTTCGGGGTAGTGGTGTAAACACGAGTGCAGACGCCACGTTTTTGCGGGCATTCTTTCAATGCCGGTGCAGTAGATTTGCTTTTCAGAACCTCTCTACCTTTGCGAACCAATTGGTTAATTGTAGGCATATCGGCACCTCCTTTCCAAACAATTAGATTTTAATGATTATAAAAACTCGGCTCACGCCAAGCCCTTATCGGCTTTAAGTATCGCAGCCGCTGCTGCTTTGACGTTTATGCCGCAGGCTCTGCCGATTTCCAGCATCGTTTCTGTGTTTTCAACCGGTACTGAATTTTCCCGACACAGTTGCATCAGCCTGCCGGTAACTCTCTCGTCCGCATCACTTGCGATATAGACGACAGCGGCAACTTGTCTTGCTACAGCTTTTTCTGTCTGCTTAACGCCTACAGTATGCTTTTCAGCTTGCTTTAAAGCTTCAAGTGCCATCATGTTACCTCCTTCATCGAGCGCATAGCTCTCCCGCGATACTTGTATATTGTAACATCTCATGCACAAGCTGTCAACACTTTTTAGCAACTTTTTTAAAAAAATTAGCAGCGCTTTCTGCCGTGTTAATGCGCTTCTTTCTTTACACGTAGCCAAGTGTTTCATTGACTGTTTCTTCATACATAAAGTACACCCAAGGAGTACTTTTTCAACAGAGCATTCACCTTAAATATCGCATAAAAAAAGAGCTGCCAACACTTCTGACAGCTCATATGTATATTATTTTGCCACGCCCGGGAAGGAAGAAACGTATTTGATTTTTATATCCGGAAAACTATCAACAAACTGAACTCTGAAATCTTCACCGTACTCAACAAATTGCCACTCGCCTATATTATTGGGAAAGCTTTGGACAACCTTTACCTTAAGATCCGGGAAGCTGTCGACAACCTTTACCTTAATATCGGGAAAGCTGTCAACAATTTTCACTTTACCGCACAGCTTGATATTTTTATAATAGCCTGCGCTGTTGATAGGAGTGGCAGCTCCTGCAATACAGGGAAATGCAGCAACCAGCAGCAGACTTAAGCAAAGAGCAGTTTTTTTCAGCATTCTTCTTCCCCCTTTCGTTAAGGACGTTTTTATTTTACGTAAAATACACGGTTTGCTTTACGCGGAGCAGCCTGAGGAATCGTTCCGTCAGTATAACCGAGGATGCAGTGGCCTACACCTTCATACTCTCCCTCAATGCCCCATTCCTTCAGCAGCTGTTTGCCTTCTTCGGAGGCAAACTCTTCCTTGGCGCGGTTAATCCAGCAGCTGCCAAGACCAACGGCATGAGCCGCCTGCATCAGGTTGCCCATTACCAGGCTGCCGTCATAGGGAGTAAGCTTATTGCTTTTAGGTCCCAAAACAACAAGAACCACAGGTGCGCCATAAAAACTATCGCTGCTTGTGCCCAAAATTTCACGGTTCATCTGCGCCAGCTTGTCGCGAACCTCTTTATTGGTTACCGCAACAATAATTACTTCCTGCGTACCATGACCGCTGGCAGCATAAAGACCGGCATCGATAACCTGGTCAATCAGCTCCTGCGGTACCATATCCGCCTTATATTTACGTACGCTTCTGCGTTCCTTTAATGCCTGTAATTCTGCATTCATTATATGTCAGCTCCTTATCGTTAATAAAATAAAATTTTACGCTGTTACGCTATATTATTTTTATTCTTGCCTGCTGCATTGTTATCCTGCTTGAGAATGCAACAAAAATGTTAAATTCTCTGCAGCTTTACTTATACAGCAGATAAGGCTTTACCTGCTGCGCAAAGGCCGCACATTCCTGATGCCAGCGTGCAAAAGCTGTTTCCGGCGCTTCACCTTCACGCAGACTGCTTTCTCCAAGCGCAATATCCAGCTTATAGCCTTTGCTGCCATAACCGCGCTCCGGCGTTTTTACCTGCTCCGGATATAATTCTTTAAATGTAGTAAACAAAATATAATCCAGCTCAGGCAGATTAACCTTACGTAAATCCGTAAGATAAATTTCTACGCCCTGCACCAGCTCACCGCTGTAGGTGCCGTAACGCGGTGTAAAGCGCGCTGCTCTAAAAGCCACGCCTGCAAGCTGCTTTTCATCTAAAGCTGCCTTTACGGCATCCGCATCAGCAAAAGGTGCTCCCAGAAAATAAAACGGTTTAGCTGTCCCGACACCCACGGAAAGATTACTGTCACCGCTTACACCGGTAGCGCCATACAGGAAAGCGGTCGCCGCCGTAGGAATCAGCGGAGATGTCTGTATCCATGGCAGGCCTGTATCCTGCCACAGCTCTCTGCGTGACCATCCCTTCATAGGCACCACCGCCAGCTCACAGCCGATATGCTGCGTAGCGTTGATATAGCTTGCAAATTCACCTATAGTAAGACCATGACGCAACGGCAGCTCGTAAAGCCCGATAAAAGTTTTATATTCCGGCTTGAGAACCGGTCCCTGCATAGCACCGCCTAAAGGATTAGGGCGGTCCAAAACAACAACCTGCTTTTTCGCTTTGGCACATTCTTCCATTATATAAGCAAGCGAAGAAAAATATGTATAGTGACGAATGCCGACATCCTGAATATCAACCACCATAGTGTCAATCTCATCCAGCATTTTTGCCGTAGGCCTGCGATTTTCTCCATACAGGCTGTATACAGGTATATCCTTATAGGTGTGACTCTCAAAGGTTTCGCCTGCCGCCACAGCGCCGAACAATCCATGCTCAGGCACAAACAGTGCCGTCAGATTATAGCTCTTCTGCAGCAGCTCTGTGCTGCTGCGAAGCTTGCTGTCCACGCCGGACTGATTAGTAAACAGTCCCAGCCTTTTCCCCGCAAGCAGCTGCTTAGCAAACGGCTCATCAATGCGTTCAATACCTAATACAACTCTTTTTTCCCCGGCTGCCGCAAAGCTTGTTGCTGCAAACAGCACTATCAATAAACTGCATAATATCCATATGCAAAATGACTTCTTCATTAAACCCCTCCCAAAAAATAATTCTAAATATATTTTAGCACATTTGCCGTTTCCATGACGATAAAGTAAGCTGTACTTCCGAAAGAGAAAAAACAGACAGACCTGTCGCATAAGTTCTGCCTGTTTTTCCAAAGTTATTTTAAATTAATATATCAGAGCTTCTCGTCATATTCAGCCTGTTTAAAGCCAACCAACACGCCGCCGTCATAAATTACCAGCGGACGTTTGACAAGCATACCATCGCTTGCAAGCAGCTCCAGCTGCTCGTCCTCGCTCATTGTCGGCAGCTTATCCTTCAGTCCCAGCTGCTTATACAGATTACCGCTGGTGTTGAAGAAGCGTTTCAGCGGCAAACCGCTGGCTGCATACCATGTACGCAGCTCGTCAGCTGTCGGATTATCAGTCTTGATATCACGCACAGTAAAGCTCAGGCCTTTAGCCTGCAGATACTGCTCTGCCTTTTTGCAGGTCGAGCATTTCGGGTAACAGATAAATAACATTTTTATACCTCCTTACTGCAGCTGCTGCAGCAGATAGTCCTCCGCTGCCTTCAGCTGAACATCAACAGTAGCATCCTCCGGCAGCTCTACCTTCACATCAGGCTCAATACCTACATTATGAATAGAAACACCGGACGGTGTATAATATTTGGCTACCGTAATTTTCACTGCCGTATTGCTGTCCAGGCGGTATACCGATTGCACACTGCCTTTACCGAAGGTTTTTGTACCGAAAAGCTTACCGCTTTTTGTATCCTTAATCGCACCGGCAACAATTTCCGCAGCGCTGGCACTGCCATGATCAACAAGCACAGCCAAAGGATATTTCACCTTCTCCAGGCTGGATGTTTCTTCATACTTGTTGCCGTTTTTATCTACAACAGAAACAATCGGTCCCTTAGGCACCAGCATACCGGCAACTGCAACACCTGCATCAAAAACACCGCCGGGATTGCTGCGCAGATCAAGAACCAGAGCCTGCATGCCCTGTTTCTCTAGTTCTGCATATTTTTTGGCAAAGTCATCACCGGTATTTTCATTAAATACGGCTATTCTGATATAACCGATTTTTGTATCCGCCAAAAGCTGACCGCCAACAGACGGATTTTTAATTTCGCCACGCTCAACGCTCACAGTACGCAGTTTACCATCCTTGCCCTTGAGCTCCAGCTTGACGACGGTGCCATGCTTGCCGCGGATTTTGTTGGCTACCTGCTCCATGTTCATATCACGCGTCGGTTTTCCGTCAATCGCATTAATAATATCGCCGCTCTTAATACCAGCTTTTGCGCCCGGATTATCCTCTAAAGCAGAAATAACTACATAGTCATTACCGCGTTTGCCAAAAACAATACCGATACCGCCAAAGCTGCCCCCTGTCATTTCACTCAGCTGCTGAAAATCCTTACTGTTAAGATAAACTGTATAGGGATCGCCTGCAGCTTCCACCATACCTTTTATTGCGCCGTCAAACATCTGGTGATTATCTACCTCACCATTATAGTTACGCTTTAAAAGGTTCATAGTGCGCAAAAAACGCACCGATTCAGAGGCACTGCCCGTCAACCTGTTTAACAGCACAGCTTCTGTTCCCACTACCGCTGCGGTAGTCAGCAACGCTGTAAGCAGGCAGCAGGCTGCAAGCTGCCATCTTCTTTTTCTAAACACTTTTCTTGCCTCCGTTTATATCTGTCACGGTAAATAATTTAACGGCTCCGTAAGCTCGCCATGCAGACGCACCTCAAAGTGACAGTGCGGTCCGGTAGAATAACCGGTACTGCCGGCATAGGCAACTACCGCGCCCTTGCTTACATATTGCCCCTCACCAACATTTAACGCCGAATTATGTGCATAAAGCGTTACCAGACCGCCGCCATGGTCAATCATTACGCAGTTGCCGTAGCCTCCAAGCCAGCCGCTGTAAACAATCGTGCCGCTGTCAGCAGCGTGAATCGGCGTTCCTGAATCAACAGCAATATCCATACCGCTATGGTACTTGGTTGTACCGAAAATCGGATGCGTTCTCCAACCATAGTAGGAGGTAATCGGACCGTTACAAGGCCACATAAACTGACCTGTACCGCCTTGTCCTGCAGGAGCACCGCCGCCTGAGTTTTCCATATTACGCAGCATAGAGGCGATATTTTCCGAAATAGCCAGCAGACGCTCATATTCTTCCTGGCTGGACTGTTCTTCCTCCTGGGCCTTGTAAAGCATATAGGCACGCTGCTCACGCAGCTTATTTACTTTAGCCTTTTTTGCTTCCAGCTCTGTCTGGGTAGCCTTGATTTCCTTCATTTCAGCTGCCAGCTGCTCCTTGCGGCTGTTGATTTCCGCAGCATCCTGCTTCAGCTTTTCCAACAGCTCCAGGTCGCGGCTGATGATTTTTTGCAGCAAATACATGCGCGAGGAAAAATCACTGAAATCCTTGGCACCCAAAAGCACATCCAGATAATTTATCTGACCGTTGATATAAATATCACGCAGACGCTTGCGGTAAATCAACATCCGCTCCTGCATTTCCTGTTGCTTTTTCTCCAGCTTAGCCTGGTTATCATTTATTTTTCCCTGCAGAGTATCGCTTTTTTTCTGCAGATTATTAGCCTGTGCCTGCAATTCGTTAAGGCTGCCCATAACCTCGCTAAGCTCCGCGCTGGCGCTTTCAGCCTTCCTGCGCGCCTGCTCCTTGCGGGTCTGCATCCGCTCCATACGCTGACGCACATCATTCAGCTCGGCACGCTTGTCGTCAGCAGTATCGGCAAAGCACATGGCTCCGTAAAGCGGCAGCACAGCCAGCCATAATGCCAGCAACAGACCGCCCAGCTTCTTTTTCTCCATCACTTCTGCCTCCCTTAAACGCGCAAGAACTTACGCAAGGAGATATAACTGCCCAAAGCCCCGATACCAGTACCTGCCGCCAGTAAAAATATTGTTACATAAAACAATAAGGGAGATGTCGACAATAGCGGCAAAAAGGCCAGAGTAGCATGGATTCTTTCCAACAGGCCGGCGTAAAGGCTGTTAATGCAGACAGATGCAATCACAGCGCCGAAAAAGCCTAAGGTCATTCCTTCCAGCAAAAACGGCCAACGGATAAACCAGTCGGTTGCACCTACATATTTCATAATGACAACTTCCTTACGGCGGGCAAAAACCGTCAGACGGATAGTATTGGAAATAATAAACAGCGTTGCCATAGCTAAAAATATAACCAGCACAATGCCGCCGAAGCGCAATATTTTGGTCAGAGAAAACAGGTGCTCCACAACCTCCTGACCGAATTTAGCTGTTTCTACCTTAGGCAGCTGTCCGATAGAAGGCGTGATAACCTTGATACGCTCCGGATTATCCACCTGCACCTCAAAGGAATTGGGGAACGGATTATCCTTGCCCAAGCTGTTGAGCAGCTGCTCCTGATCGCCAAGACGCTCCTTGAAGCGTGCCAGAGCCTGCTGCTTGCTTACCGGTGTTACTTTTACTACACCGGGCATCTTCTTCAGCTTCGCCTCTACTGCTTTCAGCTCCTCCGCAGAGGCATTATCCTGCATGTAGACCGACACCTGTACCTGACTTTCCAGATACTGTGCCAAATTGTTGGTGTTGAGAAAAATCAGCAGAAACATTCCCAGCACTAACAGCGAAACCGCTACAGTCGAAATAGAAGCAAAGCTCATAAAGCCGTTACGTCTGATAGATTTATAGGTTTCCTTAACAAAATATTCTTTTGTACTAAAGCTCATAGCCATATACCCCGCTTGCTTCATCACGTACGATATGCCCGTTCTCTATGGCTATAACGCGCTTGCCCATGGCATCAACTATTTCTTTATCGTGAGTTGCCATGACAATCGTAGTTCCTTCAGCATTAATTTCCTTAAAGATTTCCATAATATCCCAGCTTGTTTCCGGGTCCAGGTTACCTGTAGGTTCGTCGGCAATTACCATAATAGGATCGTTGACAATAGCACGGGCAATAGCGATACGCTGCTGCTCGCCGCCGCTCAGCTCATTAGGATAAGCATCGGCACGGTGACGCAGGCCGACAAGATCCAATACGTTCAACACTCTGCGCTTAATCTTGCGGCGCGGTGTTTCTATTACCTCCATAGCAAAAGCTACGTTTTCATAAACAGTACGGTCCGGAAGCAGACGGTAATCCTGGAAAATTATGCCCAGCTGACGCCTCATATACGGAATCTCATTGGGTGTCAGCGATAAAATATCCACGCCATTAACAAAAATGCTGCCCGTGGTCGGCAGAACCTCACGGAACAGCATTTTGATAAAGGTAGACTTACCAGCGCCGCTAGGTCCTACAACAAAGACGAATTCGCCTGGTTCAATATGAATATCGACGTTCTGCAAGGCAACAGACCCACCGGGATATACCTTGCTTACATCAGTCATTTTCAGCACTACCTTCAATCTCCTCTCAATTTAATAAATCAAAGGCTTCCTTTGCATTTAAAAAAGCTTTCGCTCTCAATGTATCCAAAAGTCCATGAGCAGCATTGGCAGAGGCCAGTGCCTTGCGCGCAGACGCAACTACCTGCGCAGCCTGCAGTGTTTCCACAGCTCCTGCGCTGATGCCGTTAATGTCTTTAACAAAGCCGTCAATTTTGGGGTCATAGGATACAGCCACAAAAGGCAGCTCCATAACTGCAGCAAAAATCAGTGCATGCAGACGCATACCGATAAGCAGATTAAAGTTACCCATCAGTGACAAAAACTGCTCGGTATCACATCCGGTTGCCAAAACAGTACTGTCTGCCTTGCTCCTCATAAAGTGCTGTAATCTGTTGCAGGCAGCCACATCCACAGGATATTGCAGCGGCAGCAGCACAATATGTGCCTTATATTCCCTAGCCAGAATATCCGCAGCCTTAGCCAGCTCCAGCAGGTACTTATCATCCTCCTGCCATTTACGTACACTTATAGCTATCAGCATTTTATCTTGCGGCACCCCAAACTGCTGCAGCAGCTCGAGTCCTTTTTCCTTACTTTCCTGCGGCAAAGTCAGCACAGAATCGGCTGTCAGCTGCACCTTTTCCGCCGGCACACCGATGCGACGCAGTTCATACAAAGAATCCTGGTCACGCACGGTAATTAAATCCACCCGGCTGCAGATAAATTTAGTCAGCCTGCGCATAAGTCTGTTATGGATAGGTCCTATACCCTGACCGAAAAGCATGACCTTTTTTTTGAGCAACAGGCCCAAAGCCAGGATAAACAGATAATATAACAGACTGCGCTTGCTGGTAACATCCTGCAGCAGACTGCCACCGCCGCTGAGCAGCAGGTCGCAGTCCATGAGGGCAGCAAAAATTTTGCAAAAGCTGAAACGATGAAGAGAATTCACCTTGTGTCTTGCGGCAGTAGCGGGCGGATTGCCTGAGATAACCGTCAGTTCCACGGTCTTTTCCGTACTGCGCAAAGCCTTAATGATCGCGGTCAGCATAGCTTCATCTCCGGCATTAGCAAATCCATAGTATCCGGAAATCACGATCTTACTCATTCTTCAAGGTATCTCCTTCTAAACTTAACAACTAAAGGCAACAGCATGCCAAGCACCAGTACAGCGATTACGCCGAATACAACGCCAACAGCATAGCCGTCGAGAGCACGTGCAAAGCTCATAACAACCGGTGTACGCATATGACAGAAGGTCTGCACCAGACTGCCCTGTCCGATAACGGCAGCACAGGTCAGTACAAACTGCCACCAACGTGGTGCACAACGGTAAACAGCAAGCACCGCTACGAAAAATGCCGGATGACCGATCATAAATTCTTTTTCGCGCGGACGTGCATACATCAGCTGCTCTAAGAAAGCACGCATCTTCAATTCAATTGCCGGTACAGGCACACCGCCGGTGTGACCGCTGCGACCGACAAAATAATAAGCAATAAACAGCAGCACCGCAAGCACTGCTACATGGCGGAAGGTAATCTCTGTATCAAGCAGACCGTTCAGTCGCTCCCACAGAGTTTTCAAGCCTTTGCCAACAACCTGCAGCAGGTCATAGCGTTTCATAAAGAGAACTGCTGTCAGCATAACCGGCAGAATAAAGGTTAATTTTACGCCGCGGTAGATATCAATCTCCAGCAGGAAGCGGCTGTCTGTCAAAATAGCCGACAGGAAGGCTGCACCCACCAAAGACAAAGCAATAGCCAACGCCAGCTGCCAGATACCGTTCCAGCAGATAGCAAGCAGACTGTGCTTATCGCTTGTATTTTTATCCCAAATGTTAAAGATAACATTCATTGAAAGCACCGGGAAAACACTTGCTGCCGCCAAAGCCAGCAGCTGACGTGTAAACAGGCCGCGGCCGATAAACAGCAGTGCCAGAGCTCCGGCAGAAAAAACAGCCCACAGTGCTATTTGCTGCTTACCGCCCAGGTTAAAGAGCAACGCAAAATAAAGCACTACACCTGCGGCAATCGCCAATATAATAGGAATAAAGTTTACCTTAGCGGGGAAATACGGTGCAAAGCCATCTTTGTTTTCGGCGCTGAAAACACCTGCTTCGCCGATAGTATAACCACGCGCTTCAACGCTGGCCTTAATATCACGCACATACTTCAGGTTAGTCTTCATAATATCCTGACCACCCTCAGGCATCAGGAAGGGACGGATATAGTTCACACGGATATTGCGCTCCTCGTCCGTCAGCGCCCAACGGCGCAGAGCCTCGCCCACGCTGATTTTCTTCTGCTCGGTCGGGTCGATAACATAAGAACGGGCGGCCTTATAGTCATTGAACTCAGCCAAAGGCAACAGACCATCGATTTTGGCAAACTGCAGCTGGGTGTAATGCTCCAGCATTACCAGCGTCATGTTGTTTTCCTGCATGCGCTCGCCCAAATGCTGCATTTTATTAGGATAGCCCACAACCTCTGTACCGCATGGCATCAGAGCATCAACTGGTACACCGGCTTCTTTAATGCGGGCAAAAATGCCGTCAATCTGCTCATCCGTTACATCCACATAATTTTGCGGACGTACGATAATTTTGAAGCCCAACGCAGCAACCTTACGCATATCCTGCACCGGCAAACCTAAAGGAGCCTGCAGCAGTCCCTGAGGCTCATCGTATTTGCCATCAGGCAGAAGTGTAGTGCTGCCTTTGATTTTGATAATACGCGGATTTTCACTTACAACCTTTACACGGTCAGCACCGTAGCGCAGGCACAAATCCTGCTCTACATCATCTAAGACAGACTGCTTGTCAGTAGCAGCAACGTAAGCAGCATTTTCTTCAACATCGCCGGCTCCCACATTAGCGAAAACACCCATGCCGGAACCAAGCGCAGCTGCCTGACGCAGCTCACCGCCAGTTACCGTCCGGAGTTCGCCGTTTTTAGTCAGGCGCTCCAACGTAGTATCGAAAATCATCAGCGAGTTGATGCCTGCATCCTTAAACTGACGCAGTACATCCTCCTCCGGCAGGCCCTGCAAAGCGGCCAGCTTACGTAAGCCCTCGTACTCCATAGCCATTTCTACAGTATTGTTTTTTTGTTCAACATCGTGACGGACAACGTTCAGCCATAAGGCACAAACCAAACCGATTACGATTACTGCCAAAAGCAAAGGATTATATCGGCTTTTCATAAAATTCACCTGTCCAGACCTCGCTTTATTAAACCTTTTTCTGCTGACTGCGCAGATATGCTTCTACGAACGGCATCAGATCGCCATCCATAACAGCCTGAATGTTGCCTGTTTCGCAACCTGTACGATGGTCCTTAACCATAGTATAAGGCTGGAATACATAGGAACGGATCTGGCTGCCCCATTCGATATTCTGGTAATCACCGGCAATATCGCTGACAAGAGCATCCTGCTTAGCCTTTTCATATTCATATAATTTTGCACGCAGCATCTGCAGGCAGCGCTCACGGTTCTGAATTTGGGAACGCTCATTCTGACATTGAACAACGATACCAGTCGGTTCATGTGTCATACGTACAGCAGAGGACGTTTTGTTGACGTGCTGACCGCCGGCACCGCTGGAACGGTAAACATCGACGCGCACCTCATCCATATTAATATTTACATCAACAGTATCATCCAGCTCCGGCATTACATCTACCGCAGCAAAGGAGGTATGACGACGGGCATTGGCATCAAACGGAGAAATGCGCACCAGACGGTGTACACCCTTTTCAGAGCGCAAGAAGCCATAAGCATTGTGGCCGTTAACCTGAATGGTAGCACTTTTTACACCGGCCTCATCACCCGGCTGATAGTCGAGCATTTCCAACGCAAAGCCGTTTTGCTCAGCAAAACGGGTAAACATACGCAGCAGCATACTGGTCCAATCCTGCGCTTCGGTGCCGCCGGCACCTGCATGCAGTGTCAGGATAGCATTATTGGCATCATATTCACCGCTGAGCAGCATACCCAGCTCCAAATGCTCCAGCTCGCTGCGGCATTTTGCCAGCAGCTCATCCATTTCAGGAAGCAGGCTTTCATCATTTTCTTCGGAAGCCATCTCCTGCAAAGCTTCCAAATCGTCAACACCTGCGCTTAATTTATGGAAACCATCAACCTCTTCTTTTAAGCTGTTAACGTCCTGCGCAGTTTTTTGTGCCTTTTCCGGATCATCCCAAAAAGTAGGATCACCCATTTTATGTTCTAATTCTGCAATACGATCTTCTTTGACAGCGATGTCAAAGAGATCCCCTCATTTCCTCTAATTTTGCTTGCAGATTTGTAATTTCAGGCTTATATTCTTCAATCAACAAAATTCCTCACAACCTTTCGTGTAGCAAATATTAGTTATTTACGGCCTCAGCCGTTTTGCCGAGTTCTTGCAAACAAGGCTAAGTAAGTCAGCAGCCAAGGCTGCTGACTTAAAAATTATTTCTTGGGTTCAGCTTTCAAATTACCCTCGTCACCCTCGGGAGTCGGGTTATTGGTAGAAGCATTTTCCAGCGGGTCTTCAACCTGCGGCTGGGTAATAACATTGACGCGGTAAATGTAACGAACAACGTCTTCCTTGATAGCCTCCATCATGGCTTCAAACATATCGTAGGCTTCAAATTTGTACTCAACCAGCGGATCCTTCTGACCATACGCACGCAGGCCAACGCCCTCACGCAGCATATCCATAGCATCCAGATGCTCCATCCAATGGTTGTCTACAACCTTCAGCATAACCAGATTTTCCAGCTCGCGCATCAGCTCAGGACCTATTGCGTCCTCACGTGCCTGGTAGTTGTCATCAGCAACCTTCTGCAGATATTCAGCCAGCTCTTCACGGCTGAGGTTTTGCAGATAATCTACAGTCAGCAGACCACGCGGAGCATAAAAATCCTCAGCGTAGTTAATCAGAGCCTGCAGATCCCAGTCCTCAGAGTAAACCTCAGGCGGTGCGTACATGGTCATAGTACGTTCAACGGTTTCATCAACCATTTCTTTGATGGTATCCTTAAGATTTTCCTGATGCAGGATTTTATGACGCTGAGAGTAAATAACCTCACGCTGCTGGTTCATAACATCGTCATATTCGAGAACGTGCTTACGAATGCTGAAGTTACGTGCTTCAACCTTCTTCTGAGCATTTTCAATGGACTTGGTAACCAGGCTGTGTTCAATCGGCTCATCGTCCTCCATGCCCAGCTTGTCCATAATGCCGGCAATATTATCACTGCCGAACAGACGCATAAGATCATCCTCCAGGCTCAGGAAGAACTTGGAAGAACCGGGGTCACCCTGACGGGCGCAACGGCCACGCAGCTGGTTATCGATACGACGGCTTTCATGACGCTCGGTACCGATGATATGCAGGCCACCTAATTCAGGAACGCCTTCACCCAAGGTAATATCGGTACCACGGCCGGCCATGTTGGTAGCAATGGTTACGGCGCCGTATTGGCCTGCATGAGAAATAATCTCAGCCTCTTTTTCATGGTACTTCGCATTCAGCACGTTATGCGGAATGTTGCGGCGTTTGAGCATAGCGCTCAGCTCTTCGGATTGAGCAATGGAAGTAGTACCAACCAGTACCGGACGGCCGGACTTATGGCATTCTTCAATCTCGTTGACTGCTGCCTTGTATTTAGCAATACGTGTTTTATAGATAACATCAGGATAGTCAATACGGATCATCGGCTTATTGGTAGGTACAACAACAACCGGCAGATTATAAATCTTCTGGAACTCCTGCTCCTCGGTCTTAGCGGTACCGGTCATGCCGGCGAGCTTTTTGTACATACGGAAGTAGTTCTGGAAGGTAATAGTTGCCAGTGTCTGGCTTTCGCGTTCTACCTTTACGCCTTCCTTAGCTTCGATAGCCTGATGCAGGCCTTCGGAGAAACGACGGCCGAACATCAGACGGCCGGTAAATTCATCAACGATGATAACCTGGCCATCCTTAACCACATAATCGCGGTCGCGGTGCATCAAAGCCTTAGCCTTCAGAGCGCACATAATCTGGTGGGAATAGTCCACGCCATGCTCATTGTCATACAGGTTGCCGATGCCCAGCATTTTTTCTGCCTTGGCAATACCCTTTTCGGTAGGCGCTACCTGTTTTTGTTTTTCATCAACAGTATAGTCCTCGCCTTCTTCCATGTTGGCAACAACACGGGCCAGAACCTGATACAGCTCGGTGGATTTTTCACCGGGGCCGGAGATAATCAGCGGGGTACGCGCTTCGTCAATCAGGATACTGTCGACCTCATCGACAATACAGTAATTCAGCTCACGCTGAACCATCTGATTTTCATCAACTACCATGTTATCACGCAGATAGTCAAAGCCGAATTCATTATTTGTACCGTAAGTAATATCTGCAGCATAGGCAGCCTTACGGTCGGGGAAGTCCATATCATGCACAATCAGGCCTACAGACAGACCGAGGAACTTGTAAATACGGCCCATATCCTCGCTGTCGCGGCGTGCCAGATAATCATTGACAGTTACAACATGCACGCCCTTGCCGGTCAGTGCGTTCAGATATACAGGCGCAGTAGCTACCAGAGTTTTACCTTCGCCGGTACGCATCTCGGCAATTTTGCCGCGATGCAGCACTACACCACCGATTAACTGTACATCAAAATGACGCATGCCAGTAACACGTCTGGACGCTTCACGGACAACGGCAAATGCTTCCGGAAGAATATCATCCAGGGTTTCACCCTTTTGCAAACGTACTTTAAATTCGCTGGTCTTGGCTGCCAGATTGGCAGAGCTAAGGCTTTCCATATCCTTTTCCAGACTATTAATCTTATCTACGATTACACGAATATTCTTGATCTCTTTTTCGTTGGGGTCACCAAAAATTTTCTTTAAAATGCCTTCGAGCAACACGATCACTCCTTAAAATTATGGTGTCTAAAAAGACTATACACCTAATTTTAAATTATAACAGAATCTCTCTTAAAAAGCAAAAAGCACAGGAGCAAATCCTGTGCTTTTTTGTGAAGTTTAGGTTAAAATATTTGCTTTATTTCAGTTCCGGGCTCAGCAAGCCGTATTTGCCATCCTTGCGGCGATAAACCACATTAGTAGCACCCAGATCAGGATCGTAGAATACGAAGAAATCGTGGTTCAACAGATTCATTTGCAGAATTGCTTCTTCCGGAGTCATCGGATGCATGATGAAGCGTTTATTCTTGATGATTTCGAATTCGCCTTCATCAGCAGCTTCTGCAGCCGGTGCCGGAGCAGGAACAGCGGTATCAGCAAAGTTGCTGTATTTTCTCTTCATCAGACGAGTTTTATATTTGTGAATCTGACGTTCAATTTTCTCTACAACCAAATCAATGGAGGAATACATATCTTTCGTGGTTTCCTGTGCTCTCAGCAAAATGCCGCTTGCAGGAACCGTAATTTCTACAATATGGTTACCTTTCTCAACCTTCAGTACTGCAGAAATGTCACCAACAGTCTTAAACTGCTTAGTAACCTTGGTAATTTTTTTCTCCACATACTCTTTCAGAGCCGGGGTCACATCAATGTTTCTGCCTTTTACGTTTACACTCATAATCAATGCCTCCTTTGGTATGTCGCCAAATTGCTTTGGTGCTACCATTTTTCTATCAAGGGCTCGGGCTTTATCCCTTTGCTTCTATATTTCGCTATAGGAACGAAAACTCCTGCTAAAATTTGCAAAAATTATCTAATTTGCTTAGATTTGTTGCAATAGTGTTACATTGATTACAGCTTATAACCGATGTTACCATCCTCATCTTATAAAAGCGCAGCAACCATACTTTTCGACTCTTTTTAACCCAAGGAATTCATAAAAAGCAATATTTTTTTCACTTGCTTCTGTAAGGAGCTGCAGTTGATAGACGTCGGCATACTTTTCCATAACCTTCCGCATAAGCTGCGAACCAATGCCATGACGCTGAAATTCCGACAGCACTATTAAATCCTGCAGAAAAACCACAGAAGCACCATCACCAACAGCACGGAGTATCCCCACAAGCTTTCCATCAGCATAAGCAGCTAAAACATAAAGTTAATTCTTATAAGCTTTTCTTAGCATTGCCGGATTATTGGTATAATTACTCCAGCCAACACTACTATATAACGCCATAATTTCGGCTTCATTGTAGGTCTTGTATTCTGCAAATCTAAGTCCATTCATCAGTGCGTACCTTCCACAATTGTCACTCCGGAAGCCTGCTGTTTTGCATACTCCGGCTAAAATCAATATTCTTCACTTAACCAAAAAATATACTAAATTTGCGACTATAACCGCAAAAAGTATCATTTTTCAATAGTTTTGCGATTACAACCGCAAAACTTCTTATTTTCTATTGCTTTTGCGGTTATAATCGCATTTTTTAATATTCATCAGTGCGTACCTTCCACAATCGTCAGTCCCGCAGCCTCCATACGCTCGCAAATTTCCGCAATAGTTTTGCAGGTAACAACCTGCCCATCCTGCGTGCGTTGCTTGACGCAGGCACCAACATGTACAGCATCAGGCTTCAGGCTGATAATACGTTCCAGCTTTTCTTCGATACCCTCTTGGTATTTAAAGTGACAGTCACCGCAGCCGTTGCAGCTCCAATAAGCCTCCAGCTCCAACGGCTCTTCGCCATATCTGGCGAAAGCGCCGGTTTTTTTATTAAATGCCTTTAAACAAGCTGCACCTGTACAAACATTATTAGAACCCAAGCAGCGTAAAATTACAATGCGTTTCATTCATGCCTCCCAAAGTCCTTACTGATTTTGTTCTTAACATCCCGGCAATCTTCCACAGTCAGACCGATTTTCAGCGCCACATTCTGCCAGGAATTCTTCGGCGTCTTCAAATCAATAACATCCTTAATATCCAGACCGGCCTTTTGTGCCAGCAGATAAGCACTGTTGATATGATGCATTGCGTAACCCATATGCATATATTTTTTCGTTACCTTCTGCGGGATATCCATACGTTCTGCCAGACGGCGTGCCTGATAATCCACACAGCGGTCAAAATATACCTGCGGTGTTAAGCCAAGCACATATTTCATACGTTCCCAAGAATATTTATCGCGCAGGTCAATGATTTCCTGCAGTGTCTTTTTACTCATGTAGGCATGCAGGCAGATATCCTCCAAGCCTTCAAAGCCATATTTTTCATATAGCGGCAGCAGCTCTGCTTCATCAAAAAGATAATCAGCGTGGAAAATCTTTACAGCTCTTTCTGCCGTCATGTTGCGCGTATGCAAGCCGGCAAAGCCTGCGCCGCTACGCTGACCGCGTCCTCTGAAGGCGAAAGGTTTATCCTGTTTTTGTTCCTGCTGCAAGCCCAGCTTTTCCTTAACCTGCTGCCAGTCACAGTTAACAGTGCGCATTGGCAATACCTGTGCCAAAGTTTTGCCGCTCTCCTTGGCCAGCTTGGCAGCCTGCTGAATATCTCCCAGCGGATAACCCTGTCGCAGATATTTCAGCGCCGTTTCTCTGTCTATCAAGCTGTCGGCAGGCAGATAGCTTGCCTGATATTCCATATATTTTTCGGCATACAGCTTGGGCGTCAACCCTAGCTGCGCACGCACCCTGCCCCAGGTTGCAGGCTGACGCAACTGCAGCACCTTTTCTACCGGCTCACCGGACAGATAAGCATACAAGCAGGCTGTGTTCATATCGCCATAGCTATGGCCGATATTCAACAAGCGCAGCATATCAGAATAACGGTAACCGTATGCGGACTGCAGTTTTTCCGCAGCCTCTGCATTGGAAAGCTGTGGCCGGCGCATGCGCGGTGGCATCGGCGGACGCTTGCCGTCCTTGGGCGGCGGCAGCATCATTTTGTTTTCCTGCGGCGGTGCAGGCTGAGCAGCGAAGGCAGCAGGAACTGCTACGCTGCCGGCGAAGAACATGGCCATGAATGCCGGAATCAATAAAAGCTTTTTCATTTTAACCCTCCTTGAACTGAAAAAATATAGTATGTCAAGAAAACTTATATTAGGATAATTGAAGCCGCAGATGGCGCTTTATTCGCCGCCGTCCTACTACAACCCTTATTTTCACGCAAGGCGCCTCAGTACTACATCCAATGTTGTGGCAGATACACAATATTTATACGTCCCGTAGACTGTTCCTCATCCACTCTGCAGCGCACCTCATACATATCATAAATAAACTTTTCCGTCAGCAGCTCACGCGGAGTTCCCATGCCAACAATCTGTCCGTCCTTAATCGCTACCAAACGGTCACAGTACATAGCTGCGATATTCAAGTCATGCACTGCTGCTACAACAGTCAAATCAAGTGATTTTACAATATCCATAATCTGCAGCTGGTACTTAATATCCAGATGGTTCGTCGGTTCATCCAGCACCAGGCATTCCGTCTGCTGCGTCAGCGCACGCGCCAAAATTACACGCTGCTGCTCGCCGCCACTCAATGTAGCAAAGCTGCGTTCTTCAAAGTCCGCCAGACCTACAGTAGCCAACGCTTCGCGCGCGATACGATAATCGTTGAGATTATCACGCTCCAGCATTTTCTTATGCGGCGAACGTCCCATCAGCACAACCTCCAACACCGAAAAATCAAAGCTGTAAACATTATGCTGTGCTACTACCGCCAGCTGCAACGCCGATTCACGGTAAGAAAGCTCGTCCAACGGCGTTCCGTTGAAGGTAATTTTTCCATCCGTAGGCTTCTGCACACGGTAAACACATTTCAGAAAGGTGCTCTTACCACTGCCGTTAGGCCCGATAATGCCCACAAATTCCTTATTATGCAGGCTGAAATCTATTCCCTTAAGAATTTCCTTTGGTCCGAAGGCCATTTTTACTGCTTCTGCTAAAATCTCCATTATCAGTTACCTCCAAAGCCATAGGTTTTCTTAATCATCAGGTAAACGAAGCAGGGCGCGCCGATAAGTGAAATCAAAATACCAATCGGCAGCTCGGTGCGTGGAATAATTACACGACAAAGACCGTCCGCAATTACCAAAAATACTGCACCGGTTAAAGCGGAAACAGGTATCAGTTTTTTATGGTCGGTGCCTACCAGCATACGGATAACGTGCGGTACTACCAAGCCGACAAAGCCTACCATACCTGCAGCGTATACTACAAAGCCTACAATAAGCGAGCTGACCAGCAAATAAATTTGTCTGTAAATATGTAAATCAGTTCCCAAAGTCAACGCAGATTCATCACCTAAAAGCATCAGGTTGAGCATACGGCTCTGCGTCCAGAAGAACATTACTGCCAACACTACGATTGGTCCGATAACTGCCAGTGTTTCCCACTTAGCACCGGCAAAGCTGCCCATCATCCAGTAAGCAATGGTCTGCATGCCCTCCTTATTATTGGCAAAGTAAACGATAAAGCTGGAAAAAGCACCGCAGACTGCGCTCAGCGCCATGCCTGCCAAAAGTAGCTTAACGGAATTGCTGCGTCCGCCCAGGTTAGAGATAAACAGTACGCCCAGCGACATAGCGAAGGCACCGATAAAGGCTGCAATGCCGACAAAGTTTTCACCCAGCGCCACACCGATACCCAGCAGAATTGCTGCCGTTGCACCCAGCGAAGCACCGGAGGAAATGCCCAGGATATATGGGTCCGCCAATGGGTTCTTTACTACAGCCTGCATGATAACGCCGCAGACCGAAAGGCCCATGCCTACTAAGGCAGCCAGTACCAGACGCGGCAAGCGCAGCAGCCAGATAATATCATGCACAGGTCCGCGGTCAACGCCTTCGATGGGCTGTCCGCTAAACAGCTGCTCTATAACAGTATTGTAAATATTTACCAACGGCAGCTTGACTGTACCAATGGACAACGCCCAAAACAAGGCAATTACCAGCAAAGCAAGCAATCCCAGGCAGATGAACAGGTACCCCTGCTTCTTCAAAAAATCAACCATAATTATTTCTCCTTATACAAATCCGGGTACATTCCGGCCGCAATAATTTTTATGCCATCATAGGTGCGCACGCCTGAGCTGTAAATAGCGTACAGCGGCAAGGCTACAACACGTCCTTCCTTCACGCAGCGCAAATTTTTCAGCGCCTTGTGCTGGGTAACGCGGTCAATCATATCCTGCTCATGTCCGTAATGCGATTCAATCACAACCACAAAAATAACATCCGGGTCAAGCTCTACAACCTGCTCCAGACCAATAGCACGCTGCTTTTCTGCCAGCAGTTCACCGTGCAGCTCTTTGACAATATTGCCGGCCAAAGATTTTTCGCCATACACCGTCGGCTCCTTGCCCATAAACTCCAATACCAGAGCACGCGGACGCTTTTGATAGCCTGCAGTCTGACTGATGGCAAAATTAACCTCCTGCTGCATTTGTCCGACAAGCTGCTGCGCCCTTTCGTTTTTATCAAAGATTTTACCTAAGTCAAGAATATCCTTATATTCATTTTGCAGAGTACGCGGTTTTCCGTCACCTATAGACGAGCGTGCGATAAAGGTATTAACTCCGCGCTTATGCCAAAACTCCGTCGGACGAATAACCTTCGGGGCAAACGTCGAATGCCAGCCTACAAGCAAATCAGGCTTCAGCATCATGGTTGTTTCCAGGTCTAAAAGCTGTAGTCCGGTATAAGGTATTTTGCTGTACTGCTCCTGATATTCCTTGCGGAAAAACTTTTTGTCCGGAACGCCGTTACCGGCAATAATGCGGTCACCCACACCCAAAGCCAGCAATGTTTCAATGCTGTTCTGCCAGACTGCCACCACTCGCTGCGGCGGCTTCGTATATGTCATCTTCTCAGGCTCGCCCTGAGTATTGTAGTTTTCGATAGTTACCGGATAGTGCGCAGGGTTATAGGCATATTCTACCGGTTGGTTAAAGCGCAATAACGCTTCTGGTTTTTCCTTTACCGGCAGGGTAAAGATGTTGCGTTCACAGCCGGTGAGCAGCACGCACAATCCCAATAGCACTCCTGTTATTATTTTTTTCATTTGCTTCCTCAGCTTAGTAAGAATATGGCAAAGCACTACTGCATCAGCAGTAGTGCTTTACCTAAAAAGAGATAGAGTATGATGTATCAGTCAAAAATTAGAAGGTATATTTCATACCAACCATCCAGCAACGGCCAGGCATTGCAGAGCTGCCGACACCATTCCAAGAGTTATAAGAAGTTTCATAAGCCTCATTGGTCAGGTTGCTTACGATTACGTATGCAGTCAAGTCTTTATTAATCTCATAGTTCATGTTCCAGTCAAGAACTAAGAAGCGATTGTTAGTGAATGCATAATCGCTGCAGCCAGTATACCAGTTGGTCAGTAAGCCGGTATACAATTTGCCGTTTTCATAAGACAGGTTCAAGGAATAATGGTTTTGCGGACGCAGGCTGTTGATAGCAGTGTTGATATCAGCAGGATTCTTATAGCCCCAGCTCGGATCAAGTACCCAACCGTTTTTAGCCATCCATTTATCCTTCATATGAGAATAGGATGCGCTCAAGGTGAAATGCTCATCAAATTGATGATCTACAGTCAGATTGAAGGATTGTTTATCCTCTTTAGCATTAACAGCGGTATTTTTGATTTCACCATCAACGAAAACAGGTAATGTTGCAATAGCATTGCTCATACGGGTCCAGTCATAATGTACCGCAACGCTGGTCTTATCACTTAAATCTTTACGTAAGCCTAAAGTCCAGGCATCACCTTTTTCATCATCCAGAGGAGTTTTAAATACACCGTCAACGCTAGTGTAGTCACCCTGTTTTAACGGGCGGAATACTTTAGTCCAGCCAAAATACATGCTGCTGGTATCATCAAACATATATTGGGTATTGATTACAGGTGTGAGCAGATGAGTATCACCCTTACCCTGGGTAGTTCCGTTACCATTGGTTGTTTCAAAAGCACTGTATTTTGCATAACGGATAGACGGAGTGATATCCCATTTATCGCTCAGATGGATTTTGTCTTGGATATAAGCGGTAGTAGACTTTCTATCTACATGACTGGTTGTAATCTCTCCGGTTGCATTGTCAATTCTCTTGGAGAAATTCTTAGCTTTGTCATAGGTTACGCTGGCAATAATATCATTAACACCTACAGTTTTAGCATATTGCAGTTGAACACCACGGTTCTTTTCTTCATGCCAACTGGTAGGTTCCTGTGCAGCGCCGCCTGTTTTTTCCAACCATTCTTTAACCTTTTCTTGGTCGCCATCCGGGAACGGAGCTAAGTTTTGGCTAATCCATTGGGAAAGCTGTTCGTTAGTTGCGCCATTAGGGAACGCAGCTTTATATGCATCAGCTGCGCCTATACCGTTTACATACCATTTATATTTATCACGGTGAGCATAGCGATGGTTCTGATCATATACACGGATAAAGCTTTCCATGCCGTTTTCTTTATTAAAGGTATACTGTACATCCCAGTCATTATTTTTGAATTTACTGAAGGAGCCGTATACCTGACCATCTAATGCATAAAGGTTATGATAACCGGGATTTTTAGCATCGCCAGTTAATGTGCCGCCAACTAATTTATTATTTTCATCTAACTGACCTACGGCAGCTTTGAAAATAATATCGTTCCAGTCTTTTTCATTCCAATATTTCATGTTAGGTACAGCAATCGGATAGCCATCCTTGCCTTCCTTAAAGTTGTACCAAACCTTCAAGTTTTGCTTATCATTGAAGTCTTTATCTACACGGAAGTTAACGCCGTCTTCCTTCCATTTAGAACCGCCCAAGGAACCGTTAGAACCGACAATACCGTCTTTATAACCGGTATCACCGGACATATCACGGTTAGCGGAAATAAAGTAATGCCAAGAATTGTCATCACCGGCACTACCGGAATAGCTGATAGCATATTTATGTTTGTGCCAAGAACCGGTAGACAAATCGATAGATCCAACATTCTGGTCACCGCCCTTACGGGTAATAATATTGATTACACCGCCGGTTGCATCACTGCCATATACGGAAGCGCCAGGTCCTTTGATAACTTCGATTTTATCAACATTTTCCATATTGGTTACCTGGTCAAGGTTTACACCGGTGGATTTAGAACCGGATTTTGTATTGCTGCCGACACGAGTACTAGCAGCATTGTCTACACGACGACCATCAACCAAAACAATTACGCGGGTATCACCATTGATGGAAACGCCATTGTTATAGAACTGATAACCATATTCACCGCCACGATAGCCGGGGTTTTGGAAAGTTACGCCAGGAATACGTTTGATTGCTTCGGTCAAATCAGTATAATGACGTTTTTCAATTTCTTCGCGGGTGATAACCTTAACGTCACCGCCGGTACGATAGTAGGACTGCTCAGTAATAGTATCGCCGAACTTGTTTTTAACTGCGTCAGCCTCTACTACCATTGCATCCAGGGTATAATCGTTCAGGTTTTCGTCAAATGCTGCGCTTGCGCTTGCGCACAGGCCCATTACCATCATCATAGCAGCCGCAGCTGTATATCTTCTCTTCATGTTACTCATACACTTCTTTCTTAGATTGTTATGAATGTCGACAAACATTCACATATTCATTTTGAGAGCACAAAAAATGCTCTACTCATCAAAAACATTATCAGAACCGCGCACCGTTAATATACGTAAACGTATAGGTCTGCGCCGTTACCCAGTTGCCAACGCTCTCGTCAGCAAATTTGCCAAAGTTAAGATTCAGCTTACGTGAACCATTGGCAGGAATCTTGCACAGCGGAAACTTTACCGGTCTGCCGGTAAATTGTTTCTGCTCGCCATTTTTGTCTGTGTAGATCACACGCATAATAAAGTCGTTCAGCTTGGTGATAGTCAAATCACTGCGCTTGTTGACAAAGGTACCTGTTACACACAGCTCGCCGCCGTTAACCCATACCTTGGATGTTGTCCAATCCAAAATCATTTTGTCACTTGATATCTCAGAAGCACCGGCAAGTGCTGGGCACATCAGCGCCAAAATTAAGGTCAGCAGCATAAATATCCTTTTCATAGCTCCTCCTTTCTCTCGTAATATTTGAGCATACTGGGAAAAAATTTATTTTCATAAAAGCATCTGACCAAGCTATCCTTGTTCCGCTTGTCAGATGTTAATATGCAAGAATAATAAATATACTTCATGCAAATATTGCAGTCAAAATAAAAGCGCCTTGCCGTACTGTGACAGCAAGACGCACTTATCCCTAGGAAAGCGCAATCCTGTACATCGCAGGTTGTTGAAAGGCCCTATATCAGGCAGTTCTTCTGGCTCTGCTTCAACGCCGGTCTCGTCTTCCCGGTTTCCCAGTGACATTATAAGACCGACTCCACATTACAGCTGCGGGACAGCACAGGTTTTGCACCTGTTTACCTATTAAGTATAAATACACCTGATACGCTTTTATTCTCTTTTTCTCTCGTTAGGTTCTTAAATTTTATAGCAATATATCATGCAGTGTTTGCAGTTCCTCAAAGAGGAAAATACTTACATGCAAAGCTCTCTAAATTGCTAATTATGTATATTAGCTTTTTTCTCATTTTACAATAACTTTAATTACATAATTAGTCACTGCTAGAATTATAGCATGTTGTCCCCCCCCGTCAAGCAAAAGTACATCGAGTACTTTTGGCTTGCAGGTGCCTACGCCACCTGATAAATCAAAAAAGGACTCCATTCTCTTACAATGAAGTCCTTAATGATTAAAGCATTATTATATTGTGATTACACGTCAACTAACCTACAACTATATTCTTAGTCTGACGTAATATAGCTCGCCAGCTATATCACAGCTATAATTTTTTCATGTATTTAATTTTCCAGCATCAAAAATCGCTGCAAAGCCTGCTCCACAATTTTATTCAATGAAATGTTGTTCTGTAAAGCGCAAATCGCCGCCTGCTTGTGCATCTCTGCAGAAATGTTAAGGACAATTATACTAGGTTTCATTCTTTCTGTTAACATAAAAAAATATTAACTGTTTTTCTTTCAAAAAATCGAGTAGGAGGTAGGTAATTAATTTACCTACCGACCTCTCACACCACCGTGCGTACCGTTCGGTACACGGCGGTTCAAATACCATAATGCTTAAGTCTTTTAAGCTCGTAATTGCCCGCTAGTTCATAATAGCCTGCTTTTACGAGCTTTTCTTTTGTTATTGACCTATTAAGTATTACACTTCCTGCTACTCACCAATAACCTAGTCGTGCATTTCCCCACATATATGCATACTCCTCTGGTATCCCTAACTTCTTTAGGTTGGTAACCCTTGCTTTAGGTTTCTTCCATTGTTTCCATATATATTGACGGTATCTTCTTCGCAACCATTCATCCCATTCCTGCATTTTGCGTCTTATACTTGCTATGCAGTAATAGTTCAGCCAACCGCTTACATATACTTTTACCTTGTTCATCACTACACGTATATTTCTTCCTTGATTTCTAGCTGTCAGCTCTTTTAATTTTGCTTTGGCTTTCATCAAGGATTGTTTGTGTACTCTTATCATTACTTCTGTTTTGTTCTTGCCTAGCGTAAATCCTAAGAACTTGAACTGATATTGTCAATATTGGTTTACACTTTTTTCACAAGGATGTTCGACTTATGCTG
>OJPN01000702.1_pt1 | contig 27742 bp, 29 predicted proteins | sample 1598511 | NCBI WGS metagenome assembly OJPN01 (sample SAMN03922485, study PRJEB24848) | human gut metagenome | isolation source: stool sample | host: Homo sapiens | place: Germany | collected 2011-05
CCCCGGAGCAGATGCCGGAGCTTCGCTGGTTCTGGATGACCAGCCTGCCGGAGACAGCGGCAAAAGCGGCAAAGCAGCTCTGGAAAGGCAAGCCGGGAATGGATCTGAGGATCACCAAACCCCGGAAACCAGAGTGGCTGGCGCAAAACCTGGACAATCCCTTCCGGGGCTGGGACGGTGCGGAGCATATTCCCGCTTCCGCTGCGAAAAAGGCGGCCGGTCAATACCGCAAGACTCGTTCCCAGCTGATGAAGCTGGCCGCTGAACCGGGCGAGGACGCCCAGGCCCAGGCACTGGATGCGGTGGCAGCCTATACCCAGACCTTCAACAAGATGGGCTTTATCGAAACTGAGGAACGGGATGAAATCTACATGGCTCTGCGGGGTATCCTGGATGCCCTGCCAGGCGATGCACTCCAGAAAGATGCCCTGCTGGAGCAGTTTGAACAGCTGCGGGATTTTTGAGCAGGTAGCGTAAAACCGCGAAAAAACAGGAGCAGATCATGAAACGGATGCGAAGCCTGAAAGAAAAATGAGGAAAACAATATGGCACTACAAGATAAGAAAATCATGCCGCCCCTTGGCTGGCCCACCGGGAGATCGAGCGATACTCCATTGGCTGGCGCATGGGCTATGGGGAGGATTACATAGACCGATTTGACGATTGGAGTACAGCATGGCAGAAATGAAACTTTATGAACTGGAAATGCTCCGCAGCAGGATCTATCACGGGGAGCAGGAACTGATTTCCACTCTGACACCGGAGCAATTCTTTGCCCTGCTGTCTCACGACTATGATACTGGTTTTGCTGCTGGAAAAGCCTCCGCACAGAAGGAAATTCTCTGTATGCTGGCAGCGGACGGGATGCCTGTTGAGAAGATTGCGCTTCTGCTGCGGATAAAGCCAGAGAAGGTGCTGGAGATCATAGCCACCAAACAGGCCCACATTGAGAAATGCAGAAAGAGACTCAAACAGGAGGCAAAGCCATGAAAGACTTTTGCCAATACGGAAATCGTCGGGATGACGAATGGGAAATCTTGCCCTGGATACCTGATCCGCGCCCGCCCTTCAAAATCTGGGTAAAACCAGAGCAGATCGCGCCATTCTTTCTCATTCCCCACCACCCCTATGCGATCTCCCTTCTGCTGAAAATCAGTGACGGATTCCGGACAGAGGAATTCCGACGGCTGGGACTGATCGGCAGCAGCGAGGACTGGGAGCGGCTTGCCCGGGGCGTGATCCAGGAGTTCGAGGAAAATAACAGCGGCGTGGATCTGTTTCACTTCGACTCCGACGAAGATGTGTTCTGCGTATACTCCCAATACATCGACGATTTGATGCTGCTGTCCAAAATGATCCGGGCAGCCTGTGACAATGAAAAAACGATGCGGACCTATCTGGGCAAAGGAGAGGTGGAACATGAGAAATAAGGAGCAGGAGCTCGCATGGCAAAAAGTAATAGAAGCCTGTATGGAGGATGTGAAACACCACTTCGCTGACATCCAGCAGTCCATTGAGTTTGGCTGCTACATCCAGCCGGACAACTACTTTGTGTCCTATATCTTTGCCACCGACGTACAATTAGAAGCGGCACAGCAGAGCGGACTGACGGAACAGATCAATTCCTATCACAGAGAGCAGCTGACAAAGCGCCATTACCCCATTGAGGGAATCAAGGACTGCACCTTTGCATCCCAGGAGGAATGTGACCGGGAATTTGGCGGGAATTGGTATTACTATTTCAAATGATACGATGAGGGTATTGAGATGATTGAATATATCAAACTCTTTTGGGAGGGCGCGCCGGAGGGAGAACCGCCGGTCATCTTCTATGAAGTGGATACCGAAAATGAGCGGCTGGCCCTCCGCTCCATCGACATCTTTGCAGACGGACACACCCGCAACATCCCTGACCTTTACGACAGTGCCATCGAGACCACGCCGATTCCCACTGTAGAAGAATTCAATACCCATGTCTGGGGCGAGGAATTCCACGCCTGCGTCATAGAGAAAGCAGAATTTGAGGCCATCTGGGAAACTTATACCTATGATGGAGCGTTAAAGTAGCCAGGAGGAGTCCCTATGAGCAAAATCTTAAAAACCAAAAAACTGCCGCTGTTCTCCGTTCTCGACCTGAACGAGCTGCGCCGGGAAAACCATCTGGAGGGCGCAACGCTGACAGACTTTTCCGTAGCATCCAATCAAAATGTCTATCTTCTCATGGAACAGTCTTCCGGAAAACAGGAGGACTGGTTCAGGACCCCCTCCATCTACACTGTGGTGGAGATCAAAATGGATTGGATACAGCATCGGGTACTGAAAACGACACTGTTTCCTCTTAGCCTCTTGAAGTTCCAGTTTCATTATTTGCGGCCTGTAGGCGAACACTTTCTTCTGCTGGGGGCAAGGTGTGCCTATCGGGAAGACGGCCCCGACAAGAACGCCTGGATTGTCAGCCGGGACGGAGCTGTGCTGTCCCGCTTCTGCCTGGGGGATGGCATTCAAGACTGTGTGGTAAAAAAAGATGGCACCATCATTACCAGCTACTTTGACGAAGGTGTATTTGGTAATTACGGTTGGGATGAACCTCTGGGCGCTTGCGGCCTGATTGCATGGACATCGGAGGGAACTCCTCTCTGGAAGAATGAGAAGTATTCCATCTATGACTGCTACGCCATCAGCCTGGACGAAGAAGAAAACCTGTGGTTTTATTATTACGATGAATTCCGGCTGGTGCGGACGAACTTCAAAGAGGATCTTGTGTTTGAACTGCCAATCGAAGGAAGCGGCGCTTTTTCTGTTGCCCCGTCTGGTGATACCTTTCTATTTCAGGGAGGGTATCAAAAACACAACAATTTCTACTTCCTTACCGCTCATGGCGGCCGCCTTGGGCAGAAACGGGAGACCGTTCTCATCTGTGACGCAAACAAGGTCTCAGTGGAGCAGTGCAGCCTGCTTCGCAGCCGGATGCTGTTCCTCGGAAAAGATGGTGTGCTCTATGGAGGTATTTTGGGGAGCGATGGCCAATGAAACAGTCCGATATTTATACCGAGGCTCTAATCTGTTTGCGCTCCATCCTTCTGGCAGACCATCCAGAATTTCAAAACTGGATCGACTGGCTGGAGCGGGACATTCAGGACTGGACCCAGCGGCAGGAGGTCACCCACCATCTTCGGGCATATGGTGGTATGGGTTCTTTCAACGACCTGCCCAGTATGCGTGGAAATCACGACTACATTTTCGACTTTCTCAAGTCAGTGTGCTATGCCTTCGGCCACCTTTATGGCAAGCGGGAAGACGTCTCTCCGGAAGTGTTGATGAAAGAATGTGTCCATGATGCAGAACAGGCATCTTATCACCCCCATAAGGAACTGAACCAGGCCATTGCCCAACATTTGATGCAAGGAGATTTGCAAGAGAATCTGGATCGGCTGTAGGAGGACAAATGATGGTGCAAGCGTGGTATAAGATGGATTTTGGCACCGGAACGGTCACCTTTCTGGATGACACACAAAAAGAAGATATGCTGCGAGTGGAATATCCAAACGGATTTTTGTTGGATATGGAACCACGGTCTGCCGTGGCGAATTGAAAGAGGACTTGCCATGAACGAAAAACTATCTCGCACCCAATTTAATCACATGGATGCCACCGAGAAGCAGAAACTGATGGAAGCTCTAACCGTCCCAATCTACCATGGCTTCTTGCCCCCCCGCAGCCGAGAAAAGCGGATCGACCTCACGCCTCGGCTCTACGCCCAAAGGGGCGAGAAGATCCATCTGACCTTCCTGCCCCTTCGTCCAGACTGTGGGAATGACCCGCAGTGGGGGGACTGGAACTGCTACCGCTCCATCCTCACCATCGGCTGGCCGGATTGTGAGCGGCTGCTGATCCCCGCGCTGAGGCAGCTCTTTCCGGTCAAAGACCCCACCAATGGAGAAGTACAGGAGGAATTTGACCTCTGCTTTGACAACTGGATCGGGAAAGAGGACTGGGAACGCTGGATACTCCTTGTCCGGGATAGCTTGCCGAGCATGACCGCAGAGGAAGCAGCCTTCCTCCGCTCTATCTTGGAGTGGATGGAAACAGCACTGACCCACACCAGTGCAATGATTGTAGAAAGTAATTTGTAATGGGAGGGAGAAGGATGAAAAACAAAAACCTGATTTGCCACTCCTGCGGTCCGCTGGCGGCGCAGATGAAGGAAGCCAGCGGCGGCTCCTATCGCCAATATGACCAACTTCTCCAGAAACTTATGGAACTGGAGCGGCAGGGTAATGTGGAACTGTTTGCCGGCGACTGCCCGCTGGAGGACACCAATGCAGTGTTGGAAGCCGAACAGCATTATACCGTCTGCCACTATATGCGGTGCCGCAGCTGCGGAGCCCTCTATTTTGTAGGGGCCTGCATTCGGGGCGCGCCGGTCTTTCGGCAGGTGGCAGACATCAGAAAGGAAAACCTGGACACCCGGCTGTGGGGCCGGTGTGGGACCTACTATTTACAGAAAAAAGACTGAAGGAGGCGTGACAGATCTATGTCAAACAGGGGAGAGGGGGCAGGTGTTCGAGAAGCGGCCGAGTGAGGGGAGCTTGGATCAGATTTGAGACTGCCGTTCCATCAGAACGAATTTTTGGAGCAGAACCCACGTCCGGGCATTCCTGGATTCCCCAATCGGTCCGGCGTGGGACCATCTGCCCGAGGTGTACTGTGGGTCTAAAAAAATAAAAAGAAATTTTCAAAAAGTACTTGACGAATGGAGAATATCTGTTATAATACATATCGCTGTCACACGAGAGCGCTTGAGCGAAACGGCTTGAGAGGGCAGTTGAAACAGAATATGGAGTAGTATCGAAGTGGTCATAACGAGCACGACTGGAAATCGTGTAGCCGCTAACACGGCTCGAGGGTTCGAATCCCTCCTACTCCGCCATAAAAATAACCACACCTTTCGGTGTGGTTATTTTTATGGCTGTCGTGAGAAATTTACAATGCTCCAGCAAAGTGAATTCGCCCTGCGCCAAGGTTTATTTGATAAGGTCCAATAAGTTTCGCAAACTGAAAAGGAAATTTCTGGAAAATATAGAGTCCCCCGCTTTCCTCTGCAAGAGAGGGAAGCGGGGGACAAGCTGCAAACGGGGCCAAAGTCTATTTAGTCCTTCCGGGCCGCACACAGCTGCCGCTGGTAATTCGGACTGCCGTTGCGGCGGTCAAACCGTGCGCCGATCTCCTCCGCCCGCTTCCAGAACCACCGGGCCAGGGCGGCGCAGTCATACAGGCCGTTTTCGGGGCAGTCTGTGAAGCCGGGAACAGGGAGGAGATTGACCTCGGTGTGCTGCACGCTATGGGCCTGACAGAAGCTGGCCGCCCCCAGATAGAAATAGAACAGCAGCTCCTGATCCCAGAAATTTTCCGTCCAGGGCAGGCTCTTTTTCAGCAGCTTCAATCCGTCCTTCCAATCGCCGGAGGATCCCTTCATCCGCAGCAGGGTGCCTACCCGGCGCAGGTCCGCGGCAGTTTTGATGGGCTGGATCACCATGGCGGCAGAAAAACGCTCCGCCTCCTGGAGATCGTTCCGATCCAGCGCGTCATCTGTGAGGATGGATAGGAACTTCCAGGGCTGCTCCTCGCAGAACTCCTTCTTTTGCAAAAGGTCCTCCACCAGAGCGACAGCCTCCGTCCTGCGGCCCAGGGCCAGCAGGTATTCCGCCATCGCGCCTGTCTCACACACCGCGCAGTCGGACACATCGTCCCGCTCCGCCGCCCGGAACCGGTCCAAATGCTCCTCCAGTGCGGTCAGATCCCCGGTCATCATGGCAAATTCCCCGGCGTGGCACTGCCACAGCCGCTCTCCCAGGCCGTATGCCCGGACCTGATCCCGGAACTCCGCCAGCAAACTTTTGCACTGCTCCAGCGGGATCTGGGGCAGGCGGCGGGCAATGGAGCTGGCCAGCATGGTCACCGAGATCACGGCGTCTCCCTCGGCCTCTCCCAACTCGCCGGGATTTTCTTGATGGAGCTTCATAAACTCCGCGCACACCGGCAGCGCCTTGGCCGGATCGTCCCCAAATATGTAGGCATAGGCCAGGTCAAAGCGGCCCGCCAGCTGCTCCGATGGCTCCTCCAGCCGGTCCGCTACAGCCACAGCTTCCCGGCAGAGCTCCACCCGCTGGGGCGAATGGGGGAGTTCCCGGTACTGCTCCTGCAATTTGCTCAGCTTCTCATAATCCGCCAGCATCTCCAGAAAGCCTTCCTCGCTCAGCTCGTCTTCGTCTTGATAACCCATATCTGTTTCCTCCATTTCAATACAATGAATATAACGCCGTTTTTACAATCGTAAATCTTGTTTATCGGATATAATCTGCCTCCAGAGGGGATATCGTTGTGGGATTTTGCTTCACCCAGGCCATGGCGCAGCTGCATAACACGGTGGTCAGCCGGTCGTCTATAAAGCCCCTGTCGCCGTTCTCTTTTAAGAGCTGCACCAGAAGTTCTGCGGATATGAGATCTTCTTCGCTGAAACCGTTCCCCAGCTGGAGATATCTCAAAAAAGCATCCAGCATTTTCCGAAAGTCATCGTCCCAATTCATACAGCCATTATCTAAAAATTCATGCTGCACTCTGCCTGCAATCCGAATGATCTCCCCTTGCGCCGTTTCCGCTTTTCCCGCTGGTGGGACGAGCGCATCCCAAAGGGACTGAAATACTTCCTGTTCCGTCATTACAATTTCCTCCAATATCCAGATTTCTCATTTTTCCCATACTGTCCGCAGCTGCTTCTCATAATTGGGACAGCCGTTGCGGCGGTCAAAGCGCCCGCTGATCTCCTCCGCACGGCTCCAGAACCACTGGGCCAGGGCGGCGCAGTCATACAGGCCGTTTTCGGGGCGGTCCGTGAAGCCGGGAACAGGGGGGAGCTTAAGCTCGGCGTGCTGCGCGCTGTGGGCCTGGCAGAAATCCGCCGCCCCCAGATAGAAATAGAACAGCAGCCTCTGGTCCCAGAGGTTCTCCGTCCAGGGCAGGCACTTTGTCAGCACCTTGACCCCGTCCTCTCCCGCGCCGAAGGCCGCCTCCATCCGCAGCAGCGTGCCCGCCCGGCGCAGGTCCGCGGGCCGCTCGACGGGTTGGATGAGCATGGCGGTGGCATAGCGCTCGGCGGCATCCAGATCCCGGCGGTTCAAGGCGTCCTCCGTCAGGATGGCAAGAAGCGTCCATGGCTCCTCGCCGCAGTATTTGCCCTGCTTCAACAGTTCCACGGCAATATCGATGGCCTCATCCTTCCGGCCCAGGGCCAGCATAAATCTCGCCGTCAGCCCGGCCTCGCACACCTCGCAGTCGGAGGTGTCGTCCCGGGGAGCCGCCTGGAAGCGGCTGAGATGGTCCGCCAGTCCCCGCAGGTCCCCGGTCATGGCCGCCACCTTCCCCGCATAGGACTGCCACAGGCGCTCCCCCATGCCGTGGGTCCGCACCTGCCGCCGGAACTCCATGAGCAGGGCGTCGCACTGCTCCAGCGGGATCTGGGGCAGGTCACAGGCCAGGTCGCAGGCCAGACACGCGATATTGACCGCCAGCACCGCCTCTAAGTGGGGCTTTCCGCTGGTGTTGGGCGTCTCCTTCTGCATCTGAAGAAACTCCGCGCACACCGGAAGCGCCTTGGCTGGGTCGCCCGCGGTCGCATAAGCCCAGGCCAGGTCGTACCGGCCGCTGATCTGCTGGGCCCGCGCCTTCTCCCGGTCGGCCAGGGCTACAAATTCCTGGCAGAGTCCCAGGCGCTGGGAGGAGGACGGCATCTCACGGAGCTCTTTTTGCATCCGGTCCAGAGTAAGCTGTTCCTCTGTCATATTGATTCCTTCTTTCTGTCTCGCTGTCCGGCAGAGAACGCTGTCTCAGGGCCGCCGGATCATCTTCAAAAATCATCACTTTTGCCCCGCCAGTCCAAACGGCGGCCCGGCTGGGAGCAGGTTCTGTGTTGCGGTATGGAAGCCGTATTACTTCCGCTTGGAGCGCCTCGTGCGCTTTGCGCTCTGCACCTGCTGAAACTTGTATGGGATATTGCGTTCTCTCGCTAACGTCAGCGCGAAGTCCACAAAATCGCCCCATCCGTCGGTCAGCGTATCAGAGCGGAGGGTGATCCTCTTCTCCGCTGTCTCCAGGATCACCCGGGTCCTCCTTTTATCCTGAATGAGGTGGAGGGAGCGCACCTGTGTCCAAGGGATGTCGCGGGCCAGCCCAAAGCTGACCACCCGAAGCAGATGCCGGGAGTAAAACACCTTCCGCCAGCTGGAGTGCAGAAAACAGCCAATGAACAGAAGGTCAAGGCCGGCCAGCATCAAAAGATACTTCTTCAGCTCTCCGCTGCTCCAAAAGGCCCACAGCTCATGCGGCTCCGTAACAGCACACTGGCAGAGATACACACCTATGACCGCCGTCAGCGCGGCAGGGAGGATGAGAAGCTGATAGGCGGCGGGCGCACATTTCAGCACCTGAAAATCTATGTTCCAATCGTCCCTCCGCTGCTTTTGCTTCCAGCGCCGTCTGGAGAGAAGATCCCATCCGGTGACCGCAAAAAGCATTGGGATATTGATGGCCGCAAGGATCAGGGAATGACGCAGAAGCGCGGATATATTGTCTCTCCACCCCATGGCCAGACAGACCGCGATATTGATCAGATTGGCGATCAGCAGGATGCCGAGGATCACAGTGAGAGCCTCAATGGTTGTGGAATGTCTGCGGCGGCCGGAGGTGGGCGGCTCCAGAACGTCGCCTATTCGGATCTGCTTCGCCCCACGGCCCCGGAGCATCAGCCACACGGCTTTCCCCGGCTGGGCGGTGCGAAGCTCCAGGCCGGGCGCGGCCATGATGCCCTCCACCCGCGCCGTGACCGCCCTTCCGCCGGAGGTGCTCCGGCACATATAATCATCCACCGAGATGCTGCTGCCCTCTACAACGCCCATCACGGCAGCGCATGGGCCTTTCAGCACCTTGACCTCCTGCGCCACCAGCCGAAACCTCGTTTCGTCCATATCGTCACTGCCTTTCATTCCAGAAATTGCCGCTTATGTATTGCCTGCACTTGAACGTGACAGAGTGCATTGTCTCAGGGCCGCCGCCAGGTCATCTTCAAAATAGTGGCTGCGGTTGCGTTGGTCAAAACGGCGGCCGATGGTTTCCGTCTGGGTCAGAAACCAGTCCGCCAGCTCCTGCACCGGGTATCGCCCGTCCTCACGCCACAGGGGGAAGGCTTGGGGCAGCTCCAGCTTCACCGTCTGCCGCGCTCCGGCCAGCTGACGGAACAGGACACAGGCCCCCTTATCAAAGTCATAGACCTTCTTCTGATCCCACATTCCAATGCTCCATTCCAGCCGCCGGGCGAACAGGGAGAGCCCCCGGTCAGCATTGGTCATGCCCCAGCAGCGCAGGACGGGGCCGAGAAAGCGCAGGTCGGTCCGGTTGCGGTTGCCTTTCTTATACAGCTTCTGGGCCAGAGGGACGGCGGCCTCCAGGTCACCCCGGTCCAGAGCGTATTCCAGAGAGGCGGCCCAGATATTCTGAAACGAGTTCTCACAGGGGGAAAAGCGATAGGTCTCCAGTGGGTGGATATACCGCTGGGCCTCCTCCAGCCTGCCGAGACGGATATACTGCTCAGCGGCCCAGGAATGCTCGCAGGCATTGCAGTTTCCGAAGCTGTCATCCGGCGGCGTCTGCATGGCAAGCTGCATATATTCCAGCGCCCGTTCCGGCTCGGCGTACTCCCAGCGGCCCATCATCTGCCAGTAATAGGTACGCCGTCCAATACCAAAGCGTCTGGTGAGCTGGTCGTACTGTTTCAGAACCGACTCATATTGGGACATGGAGATCTGAGGCAGGTTCTGCATCACGTCCACGCCCAGCTGGGTGATCATCAGGTAGGCGTCAATGAGATCGCGGTTCCTCTGGATCTCGGGGGGCGCCGCTTCAAAGATGGGGCCAAATTCCGCCGCCGCGCCGATGCACTTGGGCGGATCGTCCTGAAAATACACCTCGCCGGCATAGTGGAAGCGAAACCCAAGCCGCCAATAGGTATCCTGAGTTTGATCCGCCAGCCGGATGGCCTCCTCATAGGCGTCGATCCTGGGCTTCCCTTTTGGGAGCTTTTCCATGAGCCGGCTCAGCTTCTCGCCGTCAAACACTTCCTGCTGCATCTTTTTCACCTCACGCCATCCATGACCACAAAACCTTACCGCTTTGCCAAAGCCACCGCGAGATCATGTCCAAAACAGTGACTTCCGTTGCGCTCGTCAAAGCGCCTGCTGATGGTCTCTGCCTGCTCACGGAACCAGTTGGCCAGCTCCTTGGTGCTGTACGCTCCATCCTCACGCCAGAGAGGAAACGCACGGGGCAGATCCAGATGTACCACCTGCTGATGCTTGGACAGCTGCCGGAAGCACACACAGGCGCCCTTGTCAAAATCATAGACCTTTTTCTGGTCCCACAATCCAAAGCTCCACTCCAGCCGTTTGGCAAACAGCTCCAAAGCTCGCTCTGGATCGGTATAGGCCCAGCAACGCAGAATCGCCCCAATGTAGCTCAAGTCGCTCTTATCTCGGTTTCCCTTGCGGTAGAGGGAATTGGCGCGCTTCTCCGCCTCTCTCAGATCTCCGCGGTCCAGCGCATCCTCTAAATAGGCCAGCCAGTAAAGATGGGGCGTATCCGGGCAGAAGCGCATACGCCCCTGTTCCATGGGCTTGGCATACTCGTCCGCCGCCGCCCGGTTTCCCATCAGCAGTTCCATCTGTACGGCGTAGCTGCGCTCACAGGTCCGGCAGTCGGAGAGCCCGTCCCGGCCGGTTTTCCAGAACTTTTGGAAATACTCATACGCCTTTTTCCGATCCACATACCGCCAGAACCGAGCCATCTGCCACCAGTAGGTGCGCAGGCCGATATGGTAATACTTGACCCAGCGGTAGAACTCGTCCATCATGCTCTTCCACTGTGCCATGGGGATCTGGGGCAGGAAGGCGATGGGGTCAATGCCCATTTGCATGATCATCAGATGCATCTCCGCCGCGCCGTCTGGGGAGCGCTCCCGGAACGCCTCGGCACACTCGTCAAAAAGGGCGCAGAACTCCGCCGCCACCGGGATGGCCTTGGGCGGATCGTCCCGGAAGGTGGCCTCGTAGCAGTAGTCGCACCGGAACATCAGCCGCCAGTAGGGATCTCCGGCCTCGTCCGCCTGCCGGATGGCGTTCAGGTAAGCGTCCATCTGGGGCTTTCCCCGGGGGAGCCGCTTGATCGCCGCCTCCAGCTCCTCGCCGCGAAACTTCGTCTTTCCCATACGGTCCTCCTTGTTTATTCCGCGGAGGCGACCCGGAGGCCGCCGTCCCGCATCATCTTCACCACATCATCCCGCAGCTCCTCCTGGAAGAAGCCCATGGCACTGTCCGGGAGGTCGTTTCCATCCAGCCCCCGCTCAAAGCGGTCCTTTCGGTAAAAACCGATGGAATAGAGGGTGAAATAGTGGTGGGTCTTGCTGCTGCCGCCGTGTGTGGTGGCGATCTTCCGCTCGGAGCCCATCCGGATCTCCGCAATGTCGCTCAGCCGGATCAGCACGGCATAGGGCGTGCTGCCCTCCTGCAGGATATAGTGGGGCGTCAGGATCACCCGGGCCGGGGTCCCCTTGGAATTGGGGCCCACCATCTGGTAGGAGAGCACTCCATCGCCGCCCTCCAGCGCCGCCAGCATCTCTTTCCCCAGCTGCTCCCGTTCCGTCTCGTCCATGGAAAGCTCCCGTACGCTCTGTTCCAGCTTCCGCGTGTACCGGGCGGGAGTGAGGTTGGCCATCAGAATGGCCAGGTAAATGCCGCAGATGACCATGCCGAACACCAGCCCTCCAACGACTCCTGCCACCAGCCCCGGCACGCCGCCGCCATTCAGAAGCCCCATGCCGCCGAGCACAAGGGCGGTGAGCAGCAGGGTCAGGGGCACGACTTTTGTGAGACTGCTTCTGCGGGTGCGGCTGCAATAGTCGCCGATCCATTCTCTGTCCTTGTTCAGCCAAGCTTGATAAGTAGATTCTTTCATATTGATTCCTCTCTTTCTGTATTTGCCGCCGGGCATTTCCCCGGGGCCGTCACTCCTCTGCAAAGGCGCTGGTATCGCACGCCGCGTTCTCCATGCGGCGGGGCGTCTCCGCCGTCCGGTCCCCAGGCTGTTGGAACAGCAGGCCGGCAAGCTCCCGATACTCATAGAGATACGTACCCTCCAGGGTCTCGTCCTGCCGCACCCGCAGGAAGTCCTGAACAAACAGGCGCTGTGTGCCGCACACGGGACAGCGGAGCCTCCAGATCCGGCAGGCCCGGCGGGCGGTGGGGATCTCCTCCTCCCGCTGGATAGGGACGCAGTTTTCCTTGAAATAGTCTGCGCTGGCGGAGTACCGCCCGTCGCTGTAAACCGGCAGCAGGAACAGCTGGGGCGGTCCCATCTGCTCCATCCTCTTCTTACAGGTCCTGCATTTGGGCATTTTCTGTTCCTGCTTTGTCAAAAGAGGCCCAAGCAAAAACTCCAAAAGGTCGTACAGCATCCCTTACGCCCCTCTCCGCGCCCTCTGGGCCTGCACGGCCCGCAGGGCCTCGCCCAGCTGGTCCGCCTTGGCGATGGCCTCCATCACCCGGGGGTGCTTCATGGACAGCTGCCCTCCTGAGAGACGCAGGGTATAGATCTTCACCTTTTTGCCGTCCAGCCGGAACTGGCAGCTCACCAGAGCGGTGCCCCGCAGCTGCTGGCCGTCGTTGGTGCGGATGTCGGTGATCTGCGCTGGATCCACCATTTGCAGCCGGGAGGGGTTGTTCTTCCACACCACGCCGATGTGGCCGCCCTCGGTATCCAGATAGAATACACAGTTGTGGGATGTAAATTTGTAGTTGATGTTGGGAAAGTCCTTCTCTAACACCGCCGCCCGCTTCTCCATCCTCTTTTTCATCAGGATGGGCACACAGAGGGGAACATTTATGATCAGCAGTACGATCAGCAGACACAGGAAGCTGGCGGCTCTGTCGCTTACATCCGCGTGGACGGTGAACGCAAACAGCGCTGGGATCAGCAGGATGGGAGGGACGTACCAGGCCAAGACATAGAGCAGATTTGTTTTCTTCATATCCGTCGTTTCCCGATTTGTTTGGCTGCTGGGACGAACGGCGGACGGGGCCTCCTCCACGCTTTTCCGCACATCCTGAACGCTGTTTTGAAAATGAGCGGTCGCATCATACCACCCATTAAAATCCTCGTACAGACACCCTTGCTGATAGCAGGCGAGAAACATAGACACGCCCAGCTCTGTGGGGAATGCTTTTGTCAGTGCCTTCCACTGCCCATGGAGCTTCAAAATGATCGTGACCGTGCAGTTTCCTTCCGGTGCATCCAAGGTGCGAACGCTGATCCTGCATTGCTCTGTTTCAAGCAGTAAAAACGGCCAGTCACCGGCTCGAAACCGGTCGATCATCCGCTGGAGATCGGCATCATTTGCCGCCTCGTTGACAAAGGCGGTCTTTTGGCCTGGTCCCGTTGCCCCGACCTTCCGTATCTGCGGGTTTGTTTTCTTCATCACATTCATCTCCTATTGGAAGCAGTTATTTTGAAAGCCCCAGGCTGTCCGCGGCATTTTGCGGGACCGGGCGCAGCTGTCCGTCCTGAAACAGCAGATAGGGGGTCCCGGTCTGGGGGTGGTAACAGCCGCGCAGAACTTGGACAGGCCAGCTGTCCTCCTCCGGACGGTAGATATCAATGCGAAACTCCAGCGCTTCCGGAGACTGGTCTGCTGCAAAAGCGCGCTGAAATTCATCCCAGGAGAGCCCATCCGTCTGAGACATGGGGTACAGCATATCCAGCAGAGGACTGAGCCGGGGGTCATCCTCCGTCACCGAGAGGATCCGGGGCAGGGAGGGGGAGAGGTGCAGGGCGTCAGTCAGCTCCGCGGGACAGGGCCGGAGCGCTCCGTCCAGGCATCTCAGGTAAGGCGCTCCCGTCCGGGCGCTGAAATAGAAGCCGATATGGGTGGTCAGCCCTGGGATCTCCCGGTGGGGCAGTTCCAGCCAGCGCCACAGCCGGTGGCTTTCCAGTTCCAGCACCCGGGCCTCCGCCTGGGCGTCCTCATAGGAGAGGGAGTCTTCCTGCTCCGTACTCTCATACAGAGCCAGCAGCTGGGTGAGCTGCGCGTCCGTGAGGGCCCCGCAGGAGACCTTTTCCTCCGTCAGGGGGCCGGACAGCTCGTCCAGCAGATCCTCCTGGAACCAGACCTCATAGGACAGCGGGCCAAAGGAAAAGCCGTCCCCACACCCATAGAGAAGCCGCCGCTCCGTCCCGTTGGCGAAGACCAGATAGGTCTCCTGGCCGCCGCGCTCCCCGGCGCTGGCGATCTGCTCTGTGACAAACTGCTCATATCTCCATCGCTGGAGCCCATCTCCAATGGACACCAGCGTCTCGTCCTTTCGGTAGCGCACGCTGTCCACGGTCAGGATACCGGCTTCCTGGTCCCATTCGGCCCGGGACTCCTGTCCGCTGTCCCGGCAGCCAACCAACAGGAGCAGAAAGACCAGAAGGATGGGAAAAATGTTGATCGTTCGCTTTTTCATATCATTCCTATCGTCTTGAAAGAAATCTTTGGTTGTCTATTCCGGCTTGTCCCTTGACGCGGCGCCCCTGTCTGCCAAAGGCAGCCGGAAAACGATGGGCCTCAGAACAGCAGATGGAAACCCCGCGTCATATTTTCCCAGGTCTGCACATCGGCTGTATACACGCTGCCCATAAAGAGAATGAACAGGACCGCACCTCCGATAAAGAGTAAAATCCTGATCTTGGAGATCCGTTCAGCGTATGAGTCATCCTTGGAGCGGAGCAGATTCCGGACCAGCAGGGCACCGCCAATGAGCATCACCAGAATGCCTCCATACATCACCACATAGAACAGGAGATTGGGCCAGAACAGGAGCGCGCCATAGGCATCCGCCGGGAATTGGAGCGATTCCAGCAGCTCCGCCTTCTCCTGGTAATGCTCCGCCACGCCCATGGCGGCCAGGAACCCCAGGGCTGCGGCAAGGCTGCAAAAGAAGGTGGGAAGGCCGCTCAGGGTCTTTTTCAGCGCCTGCTTGACGGCTTGGTCCCGCTGGGCTTGCTCCTCCGCGGTATTTTTGACCGCCTGCATTCTGGATTTCAGAGACAAAATCTTCAGTTCGATCTCTTCCGCCAGGGATTGGCTCGGCTCAAGAGAACAGACCACGGTATGTAAGACGGTCCCCTCCGGGCTAAAAATGTCCAGCTGATTTTTGGCCCTGCCGTTTTGGCCGATCCTGACGCCCCCAATCTCCGGGTAGGGGATACAGGCAAAGCCCTGCTTGCTTCGGACCTGGAGCTGATAGACCAGAAGGAAGTCGCTGGTAAAATACAGGTCATCCAGCCGGTCCCCGGTTTGCAGATCCTGGTTCAGGCGCTCCCGCACATAACCCGGAAGGCTGCGCAGACAGCGGCTTGCCCGCTGGACCTGAATGACATAGCGGGTCATGCCTACTGTAAGCAGAGACCCGTGCAGAGCGCCGCATCCCAGGCAGAGCCACCCCAAAACACGCGCCACCAGCTCGTCTCCGGCGCTCAGAAAACCATGGAAATGGTACAAAAGGGCGCTCAACAGGACTCCAAACACCGCAATCCGCACCAAGGGATAGAAACATAGCTTTTGATAGGCTTTTTTGACCACCCTGATCCCTCATTTCTCTGTTGTTTGACTGGTATCCTGGACCAGATTTTCAGCTATGACAGGCCAAAAAGGTCATGGATGATTTTCTCATTCTCCTTTTGCTTTGTGATATATAAAAAGTTGGCTTTTTCCTCGTTGAGCCCTACTTCGGTTCGATCAGGAAAACTTTTTTCAGGGCAATCCTGATTATCACAGTAGTAAAGATGAATTTCAGTTCTAAGCTCGACTGCCCATTCTTTAAATTTACCAAGTTTACTGACTGCTTCCGAACTTATCTTAATATGCTCTGAATGTCTCCCGCATGCGGGACATGTTAATCCCTTTTTATGTTTACGGGTATAAATCCTCAAAATGATTTTATCATTCATTTTCTCATGCTTTATATAGTCAAGTTCGGAATTGATTGCCCGCACAAAATCTTGTGCGTTTTTGATTTCTAATATGGGGGTATCCGGTATAAAAGATTCGACTTTGATGCGTTCTTTTATGGGATCATCGCATAATCTGGCAGCTTCTTTTATGTACCAGACCCAAAACTCTGCCTGCCGTCTTTTTCTGGTTATCTCGTCTGCTTCCATGTCCTGATACTTCCACATCAAACTTGCACAATAAGAAGTATCATATTCATCAACTTCTAATTCTCCATTTTCTGAGGGGACGCCTACATCTTCTTCTAACGATGCATCATCCAGCAAAATCTCCAGGTATCTGACCGACTGTTTCAAATAGCATAAATAAATATTTTCATCTTCCGATTGTTCTGCATGGAAGGTTTCATGAAATTTATTGGTCTGCTTTTCGATTTCTTCCCGCTTCTCATGCAAAAAAGCGTCCAGCACATCTTCTGTCTGTTTGAGCAGCTCTTTGGAGACCGGAGTGTATGCATTCCAGCTTTCCTGTGTCTTTTTTAAGGAATTCAACTCCAATTCCAGCCTTTTTCTCTTTCCGGTCTCCTTTCCATATAGGCGCTCAAAGCGTTCCCACACTTTTTCCCGGCTCACTGGGCTTAGTTCTCCACTGCTTATCAGTTCTTCGAGTAACTCTTTATAAAATTTTTTCATTTTGACTACACCTCTTGATCTGTTTTGTCTTTTTCCATCCGAAACAACAGACGATCCGCCCCCTCAGGCCGGGGACGGAAGTGCAGTTTTGGCGGCTCCGGCGCTCCGCCCCCCGAATTATGGGGTCATAGGCGGGACACACAGGTCCTCCCGGTATTTGCTCCGCTCGGCCAGGGCGTCAAAGTCCATACCGGAGATGACCGCACGGCACCGCTCCCAGTCTGGGATTGCGCACATAGAATTGCCGTTGGCCGGACCTCTGCCGCCTGCTGGACTGATGAGGGGATCTGATCGACAAACTGGAGTTTAGCCTTTTAAAAGGTCATTGTAGATTTCGATAATATCAGCATATCCCGTAATTTTGGCTCCTTCTTGAAATGTAAGCCGCATACCGACTTTTAATGAATGCGGATAATACTCTGGCGAAATAAAGGAAATCGTTCCCTCGATTGTTTCGCCACATTTTAACATATCTGTATTGAAATATTTGTGAACGCCTGTTGTTAAATATTCACCGATTAAATGCGCAGGGCGATAGCCACTATACACTGGTTGTTCTCTTGTCAAAGTAATATTTGCTCGTATATCAGGCTCTACAAATTCCACAGCCATCTCCTCCACTTCAAATTCCGATTTGTCATTCCCACCTGAAACAGCAGACGATCCATCTCCCTCAGGCCGAAGGTGGAAGTGCATAGGCGAGCCTTTTTCAGTGCCACACGATGTTCCCCAGGTGTTCCCTGAATTCTTCCAGATGCCTCTTGTCCAGCGCGCCCGCAAGGACATCCCCATAAAAGCCGTTGCTCCGAATCCATGCAATCAGCTTGTCCTCTGAGTACATCACCGCGATGCCGTACACCTCAAACTCTGACAAGAGATGGTATTTATCATTGCAAAATGCTTCCAGTTCCTTCGCGATGTTAAGCGCTGTCACGAACTCGCCCTTGCATCTTCCCTTTTTTACTTCCGGTTTAGCCTCCAGCGCGATCGTGATCATCCGTCCAACGCAAAATTGATAAAAGCTGACATCGCCTTTTTCGATGCTCCATTCCTTTTTATAGTACTGAGACAAACGGCCGCTTGCGATGTCGTAACCGGCAATGGCGGTCCGTTTCTTTTGAAAGAAAATGAGCTTTCCTTCCTCTACATAGAACTCGTCCAGGGTCAAAAAGCGCTCCGCGCTTGAAAAATATTCTGCCTGGTCATAGAGCGCGGTATAAATCAGCTTGAATTCCCTTGGGAGCTTCATCCGGAGCCTTTTTTCGGCAGGGGAAAAATCGACCTCCTGCTCGGTGTTCAGATCCATAAACAGGCTCATTTTGGAAAGTATCGCCTGTAAATCCGCGTACTCCGGTTCAAGCAAGCTGTGGTTTTCCCAGAACCGGAAAACAGCCCTGTCGCGCCCGCTGAAATGCTCTGCCAGCTCCGGCGTCAGATCCTCAGGCCGGACATACCCGCTCCCAGCAGTCTGATCCTCGTCATAAACGCCATAGTAGAGTTTTCTCCTATAATAATAGAAGCCTTCCTTCATCCTCATCTGTTCACCATCATCCTTTGACCGGCCGACCGAATGCTTACCATTGTAACTTTCTATTTTCTGCTTTGCCCAACTCTCCATCAAACGGGATTTTTTGATTATTTTTCACAAAAGTTTTTTCGATCCATCTGATTTTCTCCGTTCTCTGGTTTGGTGGCTCCAAGCCGGGGTTCCTTTTCTTGATCAGTAGTGAGCTTACTCGACAAACTGGAAACTGTCGGATCGAATTTTAGTCTAATTCAGCCCGACTAAATAAGTCTAAAATAAAAGGCTTATCCTCACAGGCTTTTTTGAAACGAAGAATAAAATCTGCCAGCACATCTTTATCTTTTGAATAGACACAGAACATGCTGCCCTCTGGGTCAAAACCTATTTTTTCTTGCAAATCCGAACACTGTTCGTCCAAAAAAACTTGTGCTAAACTTCCCCAATCATAACCGCTTCCTTCAAAGCCTTCATCTTCGCGAGTATCAAAAATCTCTTGCAGATACTCTCCCACATTTAGGCAGGCAGAAGCACTTTCTTCATGCTCGACCCAGAAAAACGGTGCAATTTCTTTTTCAAATTCTTTTGTGATTTTCATATCTTTGTACTCCTTTCAAATTCCGATTTATCGCAGCCAACTCTATCACACGATCTATGTATCTTCCGTTTCTGCCTCTCAAACTCCCGCCGTATGCTCCAGCAGGGCCAGCAGGGCCTGGTTCATAGTCTTGAGCTCGCCGCCCCGGAGGGGGTGGCCCCCGGCCAGCAGGGCCTGCACATACAGCACCCGCGCCATGCTGGCGAGCAATTCCGTATCAGCCGTTGTGACCAGCCGGCGGACGATGGGGCTGTTCAGGTTGAGATAGAGGGTGGCCAGTGGCCGCTCCTCCACGCCGGAGAGCATGGAGGCCAGCGCCCCGGAAAAGATACCGCTGCTGTTCTCCTGGGCGGTCTGGAGCTGGCGCAGGAACTGCACCTCGTCGCTCATGGCGTACAGCACCGGCAGGTCGGCGGGCAGGAAGCGGCGGAGCTTGGCCTGACACTCGAAGGGGAGAAGGGCCTCATCCGCCGCCCAGAGCAGCCGTTCTCCCCGCTGACGCTCGGCGGCGGTGACATCCTCCAGGGTGTCGAACATATCGTCCTCGTGGAGGGGCTGGAAGGGCAGGCCGAAGTGCTCCGCCATGGCCTGGATCAGCTCCTGGTCGCTGGCATAGCCTGTGCAGATGAGGAGCCGTCCCTGGGCCATGAAGATGGGCTTGAGCTGCTTGAACTTGGGGACGCTGTGGACCCAGACGGCCTCGCCCGCCCGCTTCAGGGCCGCTCCGGTCATCAGCCCCTCGCTGGTCTCGAAGCTGAGATAGTCGATGAACAGCTGGAACAGTTCATCGTCCCAGACCGCCATGGCCTTGATGGCCTCCGCGTGGACGGACACGATGCCTTTCAGCCGGTCCGGGTCCTCCTCCGCCAGCTGGGCCAGGTGGCGGCACACCGCGGCGGCAAATTCCTCCCGTGCGGAGGACAGCGCCCCGTCCTCATAAAAATCCTCCCGGGAGGCGGTGGGCCGCAGGCCCCGGGTGTTGAGGAAGCACTGCAAAAAGAAGGCCCAGGGCGGCAGCAGGGTATCCCCCCGCTCGGTCAAAAGCATCTGCTTGAGGTAGATGCGGTGCCTGCCCTTGGCAGAGGGGGCGGTGCGGTAGGGGAGGACATAGGCCACGCCGCTGATGTGGGGCGTCTGAATGGGGATGGCCTCCAGAAACTCCTCCTCAAAGAGCCACTCGCCAAAGGAGAGCAGCTGGCTGCGGCTGATGCCGGTAAAGTCGGCGGGGATGCTGTTGAGCCGCTCCGGGTCGCCGGACAGATAGACGGGGACAGGCAGGGCCAGCCCGTAGTAGCGCACCAGTTCGGTCACCTTCCGGGGCTGGAAGTAGTGCTCCATACCGGGCTTGGCGGTCAGGATCACCGACGTGCCCACCGGGCACTCCTCCAGCGGCTCCAGGGTGTAGGTGCCGTCCGGCAGGCCTGTCCACATATGGGCAGCTCCGCCAACCGCCAGCCGGGTGTGGACCACGATGGAGTCCGACACCATGAAGCAGGAGAGCAGGCCGATGCCGAACCGGCCGATGTAGTCCTCGGGAATTTTGCCATTGACCAGCTCCGTCTTGGAGGACTGTCCGATCACCGCCAGAAAGCGGTGGATGCCCTCCTCGCTCAGCCCCGCGCCGTTGTCCCGGAAGATCAGGCGGCGGCCCGGCTCCACCGTGATGGTAATTTTCCCTCCGTTCCAATCCGGCTGTGACTTCTGCCGCAGGGTGATGGCGTCCACGCCGTTTTGCAGCAGCTCCCGGAGGAACACATCCGGGCTTTTATACAGGTGGTTGGACAGCACGTCCAGCATCCCGCCTAAGTTTACTTGAAAATGATAGGTGTCGCTCATTGATTTCTCTCCCTTTCGTCCTGTTCTGTGTTGCGATCAATGGAAAACTACTGAATCATAAAGGGTATTAACGATCCTTACAATCAACCTCTATATAATCAGAATGAAAATGCAGCCCATTCTTTTTAGCTTCCTTGATCAGTCCCATTGACCAAATATCCATGCAAAGAAAATGATCTATATCAAATCGCCTGATTTCTTTGATTCTTTTTATCAATGCGGTTTCAAATTGTTCGGAATTTTTCAGACTGATTGCGTTTATCATTTCGTCAATCGGATCATCAACCGCTTGCTTAACTGTTTTATGTAACAGCATTTGAACAAGATTTGAATCAGGGCTGGTCACTTTAGGAATCACATCATAGTTGGAAACAAAAAGTGCTGCACAGCCATAGTATATTGATTTAAGGTGGCGTTCAATATGCCTTTTTGTAGCTGTCGGTGCATCTTTTCCTTCCTGTAACAGTTGAACAGCAAGTGCAAATTCGTCAATTTGTTTTGATACACATACATGACATTCCCGATGCTTGCCTTGTATGAATTCATTTTCAGCAATCCTTGAGAAGCATAATGAAAGCAACAAATGGTATTTTACTTCATTGACTTTCCCATTCAAATAATCCTTGTTCAGGGATTCAAGTTCTTCATAATCATAGTGTATTTCCTTGAGGATAACGTCTTTCCGCTTATCCCATTTAGCGGTTTTATAATCAGGAATTTTTTTCATTTCATCACCTTAACAAATGGTTTGGAATCATGGCCTGAACAACAAAAACGCCCTGTGCCGCACTGCCGCATGGGCAGAACAGCGCAGGGCGCAAAAAAGGCCGCAAGGAGGGACCGCATCCACCGGCGGATGCAGTTTTTTCTTCGGCCAAAATCAATTTTTTATATTTGAACAGAACAGTCGGGGACTGTCCCAGCTTTCCTTCCATAGCAAGACCTCTGGCTGTAAATTTCTGAACAGAGAAAACCTAATGTCCTATTATATCACATCATCCGATTCCTTTGAAAGAGAAAGTTGCGCTCCGGCCAGACCGATCGAGATTTTTTCTGTGCCTTGCAGGTCTGAACGGCTGCCGCAGTTCAGAAAACAGGTGACGAAAGCCCTTGCGGATGTTATAATCGCGTTATACCGCTGAAAGAGGTGTCAATGGGATGGAGAAAGGGTGGAAGCGTCTGATCCTGGTTGCGGGATGTCTGCTGTTTGGCTGCCTGCTGGGGTATTTTGTTACAGTGACCCAGGCCAGGGAACAGGATGACCCGGCCTATCTTGCGTTCTTTGAAGAACGTGGTCTGCCAGTCCCGGAACCGGCAGAGCCTGGGAACAACATCATCGGTGCGGGGCTGCTTCTGGGCGGGGTCCCCACGGGGCTGATGCTCTATCAGTATATTGCAGACCGGTGGAAGATCCATGCGGGACGGAAACTCCTGATCGGGATCGTCGCGTTTCCTATCTATACTCTGCTCGGTGTGCTTGGGGTGGTCCCGTTCCTCATTGGTCAAACAGTCCGGCTATTTCGCAAAAAGTCTCAGCCGGAGCGGACAGACCTGTGAAAATAGAGCCATTGAGTCATTGCCGATTGAGAGTGAAACAGACAGGGGGCTTCATTTTATGATTCTTTTAGGACTCTTGTGCACGGCTGCGGCCCTGTTTCCGCTCTATCTGAAATACCGTGTCGTCTTGACTGGTGAGCGCTGCAAGGGGAAGATCACCGGCATTGCGGAGCAGCGCGGCGGCTATTCTGTGGGTGGCTATGCCGTCAAGAAGCGTGCCTATCTGGTAAAAATCAGTGGGAAACAGTACTACACCGCCCACGGCTGCCTGTTTGCGCCGTTTGGGAGAAAACAGATCGGGAAAGAGATCTGGGTGTTCCGCAATGAAACCTACGGGCGGGAAGTATTCCGGTGTCGGGATCCTCGAATCGAGGTGCTCGCTCTGGTGTTCTTTTCGGCCGCTGTGCTCTGCTTTTTGTATGCTTGAACCGGAAGAAATATTCTGTTCATTTTCTTGAAGGAGTATGCCTATGTACCAGAGATCAGACCTTAAAAACCTGTATGACCGCCTGAAGGCACAGTACCCCCAGTATGGGCTGGACTTTTCAGGAGACCGCCTGACCATGACCCGGCTCCACAGTAAGGTGGAGGTGGACCGGGAGGGCGTAAAGCTGTATGTAAATGGGGAGCTGTACGACCAGTTCACCAGCGGGGACGCAGACGATCCGGATGACCTCTATGAGTTGCTGGAGGCCTTTCTGTTGGACCTCCAGCACGCCGGAATGAAGCAGGGAAATGAAACCTATCTTGCCGCATCGAAGCAGGCCGCCCGGATGGGAAGCCGCTTTCTGATCCTGTCGGCTGTGTGCCTCACTGCTGTGATGATTGGGGTGATCGCCACCAACGTTCCTTGGCTGTTCCCGTTGCTCCTTCTGATTCCCGCTGGATCTCTCGTCATTCTGAAGCAGATCCGAAAACAGGTCTTTCAGAAATCTTGGGTCTGTCCATCCTGCGGCCAGCCGCTGCCCATGGTAAAAAAAGCGCTTTCCACTGAGATGGAATATGTCCCCCAATGTCCTCACTGCGGCAAGGTCCTGGAGCAGGCACCGGATCTGGAGCCCATCCAGAGGGAATACAGCGCAACCCGGAAACCGCTGGAACCGGCCCATGACCTGCCTGCCCCGGGAAGCAAGTGGCCCTGTATGATCTCCGGCGGTATCACCACTGCCTTCGCCCTGTTCCTGCTTCCGCTGATTTTTATTTCGGACGGAACGGAACCGCTGGATATGGTCGGTGTATGGACCGGGGTGGTGATGCTTCTATATCTGCTCGGATTCGGCCTGGCACTGCTGCTGTGCCGCCACGCTGAACCGGAGGAAATACGACCGCCGTTGGTGATCGTGCGGGAGCGGATGGTGGTCACGGTTCTCGGCGTAATTGTATGGGCACTTGGATTCGTCCTGACCCTCATGGGGATCATCGTGGCCGGAACGCCGCCCTTTGAGGCGGGTGTTACCGCCTTCGTGGCAGTTCCCGGCGTGCTGCTGTTCCTGCTGGGGGCGTGGATGCTGCTGGCCGGACGCAACCGCGCTTTGTTTGTGTTTCGGGACAACTCCATGTTGTACATCAGCAGCTGGGGCAGGAAACGGGAACTTGCGCCTGGGCAGGTAGCTTCCGTGCGGCTGACTGCCAACCGCTCCATCCATCTGCTGAATCAGGATGGGAAAAAGCTGGCCTCCATCGAGACCAATATGCGGGGCATCCCCCGGTTTGCGGAGTGGCTGGAGAGCACCGGCCTTGTCATGTCCCTGACCCCCACCATGGAAAAGCAGGCCAAGCAGGAGGAGCAGCAGGAGAGCACTGTCCAATGGCGGGAGGAGTACCGCACCCACTGGCACGACCATATCAAGGGCATCCGGGTGGGGCTGTGGGTGGTCATGCTGCTGTTTGCCGCCGGTGTCATCGCCCCCATTCCGCTGTATCTTTTGGGCGCAAAGTTCACCACTGTCATGAAGATCGGCGCCCTGGCCCCCATTCCCTTTGTGGTGTTCTGTCTGGTGTTTGCACCGGTGCTGCTTTTCGGAGACCGGCCTCCAAACGCCACCCCGGAGTGGAATGCCATGCACATCAAGGTTCCCTTGATCCCTGCCTTGTTGATCGGCCTGATTTACATTTGGCAGGTCAATCATATCTGGGACGGTTATGTCCTTCAGGAGGCCAATCTGGGCTTTGGCTGGCTGGTGCGTGTCCTGGTTATCAGCACCGTTCTGACGGTAATGCTGATCCTGCGCACGCCCAAGCGTATGCGGCTGGGGGCAGGACTTTTTATGGGCCTAGTGGGGATCACTATTGCCTCCGGCCTGCATTACTGCGCCAATGCGGCTCTCAGCGGTCCCGCCCATCACTATCCGGCCGTCATTGTGGACAGCCATGCGGATGACCCGGATGTGGAGGACGATGATTGCGAATTGACCGTTGTGCTGGACAACGGAAGCGAAACAGCGCTTGTCGTCCCGGAAAAGATCTTCGAGATGGCCATGAATGGCGAGCCGCTGGACGTCTGCCACCGGGAGAGCCCCTTTGGCGTGATCCTGCTGGACATCCATGCACCGGAAAAGTAGACGTTTTGGAAGTGAGGCGGTCGGGGTCCATGGAGTTTAAAAAGGTGTGGATGTCCCCGGAGACTGGGAAGAGAAGCCAATATGGGTACCGGACGGTCGGCGGCATTTTAGGGATCGTTTTGCTGATGACCCTTCTGCTCTTTGGCGGGACCTTCCTTTCACTGTCTATGGGGATCGAACAAAAAGGATTTTCCCTGCTTTTGCTGCTTGCTGTCAGCGGGCTTGGGATCGGGCTAGCCATCCTCATGAGCCGGCGTTCTATTCAGGACGCCACCATCTTTTTTCTCACAGAAGATGACCGCTTGTGGGTCATGGATGCTCGCGGCCTGTCCAATCATGGGGAGGGTTTTCTTGGCTTTGCCATAGGAGCGATGGAGACCCAGGCGTTTTTGCGGAAGCAGGGCAGCCGGCCTTTTCTTTCCAATCGAGCGGATGAGATCCGGAAGGTACTGAACATCAAGGAAAACCGCAGTCATTACGCTGTCCGCTGTCAGGTGCGCCGGCCCAATCAGCACGTGACCCGTCATACTTATCTCCTGATCAAGGGAAGCCCGGACGAGGAATGGCTGCTGCGGGAGTTGGAGCGCAGAAAAACCTGGGAGAATGCGCTGGAGCCAACGGAAAACCGAAATCCACGCTATATCCTGCTGAGCGGCCTGGTTTTCGCAGTTTGCGTGACCCTGTGTGTCCTGAGTCACCCGGCCGTTGGAGAGCTGTCCGGTGAGATTTATTTCCCCTGTATGGGTGCTTCTTTGGCTGCGTTTTGCTGTTTGCTCTACTTTGTCATCCGCCAGCGCCGCGGAGAATGAGCGGGCTTGCGTTCCTCATGCGCAGAAGCCATGATTTGCTAGGAGAACAGAACGGATGGAGAAACGAAACCTTTCAGGAAAAACAATTTTGAAGCTGATCGGGGCGCTTTTGGCTCTGGCTTATTTGGGATTTTGCCTCTATGCGGGTATTACCGGGAATTTTCCGAGTATGCACAGAGTCGAACATGTCATGCGTTTTGGCGACCTGAAAAATTGGGTATCCGGCGGGATGTCGGCTGTGATGATTTTTGCCTTTTGTATCACTTCTGCTCTAAATGACCTGAATCTCCAGAAGGGACGCAAAAAATCATTTTTACCACTTTTTCTCACCATGATCCTGCCAATTATCCTTTTACTGCTTTTGGAGTCTTATCTGGATATTGGCTGGATCGGGATTGCCCTTTATGCCGGTATTGCAGCCTTCCTGTTTGGAATCGCATGGATTCCACAACTTTTGAATCAGTGGACCGCCCGCCGGCTTTTGCGTGAAGAATCGATAAGCGGCAGACAGCAGGTGCGGATCATCGAGTGGATTCATTTTCATCCGCTGAAAAAGCTGCTGGTTTTCGGGCTGTGGGGCTTTGGCGTCGTGCTGGTTCTGCGCGGTATTTGGGTAACAGCGACCGGAAAAATCGAAATGGACGGAGAGCTTTTCCTGTTTTTACTTGGCACAGCGGTTCTGGTTGTGGCTCTGTTTCAAAAAATGAGACACTATGTATGTGCGCCTTACCGAAATATACCAGTGCTGAATCGGATCCTCAGCAAAAAACAGTTGGAGCAGCTGTTGGATGGAGAACACTTTGAGCCAATCAAGTTTGAAGATGAGGCCATGAAACAGTATCTGGAAATTTACCGAAGCCAGAACTGGATGCTGATTGGCGGAAAGCTGCTCTCAAAAAAGCTGGCTTTATGGGTCACAATGCATCGGCCAGGGAACGATACTTCCTTGAATGTGCTTTACCTCAACGGTATGACTGCCAAAGCGAAAGTTGATCTGGAGATTCGAGAGAACCGCTACCAGGAGTTCACTTCTGTGCTGAAGGAATTGATGGGATACGAAGGCCCGCTTGAACTGTATGGAAAAGAGGAGCAGCTGGCACAGAAATTTGCATCCTTTTTCCCGGAGCAGACTTCCGAACAGGAGCGTGTCGCCACTTTTCTTTCTCAGGATGTGACACAGATCCGGCAGGACTTCATTCAGACCTTCTCCCCTCCGCCAGAACCAAAAAAGAAAAAACGAAGCAGGCGGGAACGGAAATGAAGGGCTTTTGAAGATGGGGGCTGCCTGGCCGCACAAGTTGGTTTTTCGTGTTAAAGACGGTTAAAATCGATATTTTCTTGCAATCAAAAACCGCCATAAAGCGGAAACACAAGACTGCGACTCAGCACAGCGGGCGTGATCTGGAAAGGAGGAGCAAGGAAGGGGGTGGGCAGATGGTGTTATTTTGTGCCGCAGGCACAAAATAACGCCGGAACAAAGCGGGCCGAAGGCGCGCGGAGTCCACAAAAAAGGACACGACGTATGTCGTGTCCTTTTTTGTGGAGCAGGTGAGGGGAATCGAACCCCCGTGTTCAGCTTGGGAAGCAGAATTGTAAGTAATATCCAGCACTTGATGTACTAAGGCTCAGCGGATTCTTACTCATTTGCCCCACCGGATGCCCCACCAGACGCCGCTTCTTTTTTTCCTGCCGTTCCGTCGAGCAGTGCGATCCCGGCATGGAGGGTGGAGCCGTCCCGATGCGTATAGATATTTGCGGTTATATCAATATCAGAGTGTCCCATCAGGTCCTTAGCAACGTTGATGGGGACGCCGGCGGCCTGGAGATCGGTGCAAAACGTGTGGCGGAGGCAGTATGGAGTTAAATCAGCCGCAACTTTGTGCTCCTGGATCTGATTGCGCACCGTCTCTGCGCCTAGCTCCAGGTCCATGGCACGCTTACAGGCACGCCACATGGCATCCATAGCGCTGCGGGTGAGCCGCTGGCCGGCGGCGCCGGTGAATACCGGGTCGAATGGGCCCTTCTGCGCCTGTCTCTTATACACATCTGACGCTGCCGACGAAGGCTTAGGTGTAGA
>OJPN01000708.1_pt1 | contig 27616 bp, 27 predicted proteins | sample 1598511 | NCBI WGS metagenome assembly OJPN01 (sample SAMN03922485, study PRJEB24848) | human gut metagenome | isolation source: stool sample | host: Homo sapiens | place: Germany | collected 2011-05
ACTTCACTCAGCCGGAGCCTGCAAATAAATTTGCGCATAAATCTTGACGGGACCCGAGAACAAGGTTGCTGTACTTATCTGTCCCGCCATTTTCCAGCGGAACTTTGTGGTGACAGCGTATGTCATAGGGCATAAATTCTGTGCCTGTAATGGCACACCGCCCATACTGAGCCGCAAACAACGAAATTCTGTTGTCTGCAAATTCAATACTTTTGTCCAGTACAGGAGTTCGCATGAGCCATATCATCGTATCGGTGTTTACACCGAGATTTTTATGGATTTCCGCCCGTCCTTCCGGTGTGTACCGGTTGATGGTTTTCTTCTTGTGCTGGGCGTCCCGTGTCTGAACATATCCCATCGGAATAAGCGGGTGTCCGTTCAAAAACCTTAGCTGTTTACTTTTTCCGTACCGCTCCTTTATGAAGCTGCGTTCCAGTTTTCCCTTTCGGGTCAAGCCCCGCAGTCTGTTTGACATTTGCTTTTTCAGCCCTTGCACCAGGTTAGGAAAGTCCTCGCCTACACGGGTCGCCAGACGATAGTAATTATGAAGTCCGGCAACTACCGAGTTGTACTGCTGTACGGCAGCCTTTCCCCGTTCATGCGGGTTGCGGTGTTGGCGGCCTATACGGATGCGGGCAAGGCGTGGATCGACGAACTGATGGACTTGGTGCACGAGAACGAGTCCCTGGTGCGGGACTGCTTTGCACGCTGTATGCCGGCGGTGAGGCTTCTGCGCCACCGGGCCGGTACGCTGGTTTGGGCGGACTTCCGCGGCCTGGGGCTGTTGGAGCCGGAGCTGGAGCAGTTCTTCTTGTCGGCTGGCGTGGAGCCGGATCTGGGCAGCAAGTACGGCGCCGCCGGAACCGGATTTTTACGACTGCAAATTGGAATGCCCCGCGCTGAGCTGACTGGAGCGCTCACACGATTGGAAGCGGCCGCCCGGAAATGCGGCTTTGCCCAAGAGGCGTCTCACTTCTAAAAATAGGGCTCCGCACGAAAAAATGTGCAAAGCCCTTATTATAAGTGACAACGATACTGGAAGACCGTTGGAAAGTCGAGAGGAAGGTTGCTCCAGTCTGCAGGAAATTAGGAGAGAATATAAAAAATAGATCATCGATTTGATTTTATCAAAGAAATGTGGTTTGATCCGGAGTTTCTGTTTTTGTTTCTGCACAGTATGTCTTGCGTGGTGCAGAACAGTCAGGCTGCTCCGGGTCACAGGACACACATATGCCTGCCTGTCCTGAGCATGGTCATTAGAGAGGATGCCGCACGGTTTGTTGATTAAAGGCTTTGAAGAGAACGACTGACATGGAGCATGAACCTATAGCTGGATTGGAGAAAATGGAAGATCATGATGTGGAGGGTGGCTGGGTCACACCGATAACAGAGGAGGACCGGGGGATCTTCACATAGTTCCGCTCGATGTTCAAACTGTATAATATTTTACCTTCCAGAGCGACAAGGCCGAATATGATTTCGTGACCGAGATTGCGGAGCGCGAATTTCACCTGCACTCAAATCGACCGCTCAGTTCACCCACACATTTTGGTTCAGACGAGCCGGATACTTGGGGCACACAGCCCGCACACTGTGTCCTGCAGCTTGGGTGGGGCACGTACCCTGCCTGCACTGCCATCGCCGCACACAGCGTTTCACAGGCTGCGCAGCGGTGTGGTCATGCGCTCTGGCCTTTACCAGCCTTCTCTGCATTTCAAAAAATTCTGTGCCCAGAATGAACACCAAAGCCTGCGGACGAAATACGGGTAAGGACAAACGGAGCCGCAGGTCAAGGAGTGGTGACTTGTACTGCGACTTTATCATTGACTCGGTATTGCAACAGGAAAAGGGCGGAATGGCTGTTGAACTGTCCCCCATTTGTTAGACAGTATGGTATACTGAATAACAAGTAGGGGGCTTTATTATGCCAAAGGGAATACCAAACAAACGCTACACACCGGAATTTAAGCAACAGGTTGTAGAGTCTGTCCTACAAGATGGCCCCAGCTACAAGGAAGCTGCCAGGCTTTATGACGTTCAAGGGTATGACCGAATTCAAAACCGGGAGCGGATTTATTTGGAAGAGGGGCCAGAAGGTCTTGCACTGGAGCGCAGAGGGCGCAGGAGCCCAGGCAGGCCAAAGAAACTGCCAAGCAAAGTGGAAGAGGATTTACTTGCTGAGGTTCAGCGGCTCCGGGCAGAAAATGCTTACCTAAAAAACTTGCAAGCCTTGGTTTTAGAAGAAGAGCGACGCCAGCGCAAAAAACGCAGGTAGTTCAAAAGCTGAGGCAAGAGTTTTCGCTGTCGCTTCTGCTTGAAATCGCTCAACTTCCTCGCGCTACCTTCTACTATCATCTAAAGCAGATGAGGGCACCGGACAAATACAAGGAAGTCAAAGCAGAAATCACCTTGATTTACCACGAGAACAAAGGGCGGTATGGGTACCGCCGTATCACAACTGAGTTGCATAACCGCGGATTTTCTTGCAATCACAAGACTGTCCAGCGGCTTATGAAGGAGTTGAGACTGGTTTGCCGCGTCAGGATCAAGAAATATCGTTCTTACAAGGGTGAAGTGGGAAAAATCGCTTCAAATCTGCTGAACCGGAACTTCTATGCTGAAAAGCCAAACCAGAAATGGGTCACCGATGTGACGGAGTTCAATCTCTTCGGCCAGAAACTGTACTTTCTCCGATTCTGGATTTACACAATGGCTATCTGGTCAGCTATTCGCTTTTTCAACGTCCCGTTCTAAGCATGGTGACCACCATGTTGGAAAAGGCTTTTGAAACCATACCGGACGGGACGGATCTGATCCTCCACTCAGACCAGGGGTGGCAATACCAGCACAAACAGTACCAGAGAATGCTCAGAAGGAAGAGGCTCCGACAAAGCATGAGCCGAAAAGGGAATTGTCTGGATAATGCTGTGATGGAAAATTTCTTTGGTCTACTTAAGAGTGAGCTGCTGTACCTCCAGAAATTCGAATCTATGGAACATTTTCAGTTGGAATTGTTGGATTATCTGGACTACTACAACAACCGCTGCATAAAGACAAAGCTAAAGGGCTTGTCGCCCGCCATTCACAGACAACAAGCCCCTTCGGCTGCCTAAACAATTTTCTTTTCAAATATTGTCTAACTTTTGGGGGTCACTTCAATACGCGGTCCCGCCGGCTTTTCTGTATCTCACAGCCTGTGTACGAACAGAGCACGGATGGCGTTGAGGACGGCCAGAACCATCACACCCACATCGGCGAAGATGGCCAGCCACATATTGGCGATGCCCACGGCCCCCAGGGCCATGCAGGCGAACTTGACCAGCAGGGCAAAGGCGATGTTCTGATAGACGATGCGGATGCACTTGCGGGAAATCCGGATGGCCTTGGCGATCTTCAGCGGGTCATCCTGCATCAGGACTACGTCGGCGGCCTCGATGGCGGCGTCAGAGCCCATGGCGCCCATGGCGATGCCGATGTCTGCCCGGGACAGCACCGGGGCGTCGTTGATACCGTCCCCCACAAAGGCCAGCTTCTCCTTGGGTGCCTTGTGCTCCAGCAGCTCCTCCACCTTCGTCACCTTGTCGGCGGGCAGCAGCTCGCTGTACACCTGGTCCACGCCCAGCTCGGCGGCTACCGCCTCGGCCACCTGCCTGGCGTCGCCGGTGAGCATGGCGGTCTGCTTCACCCCTGCGGCCTTCAACTTCCGAATGGCCTCTCTGGAGTGCTCCTTCACCGTGTCGGAGATGACGATGTGGCCCGCGTAGGTCCCGTCCACCGCGAGATGGATGATGGTGCCCACGCTGTGGCAGGGAATGGGCTCCAGCCCCAGCCGCCGCATCAGCTTGTCGTTGCCTGCGGCCACTGGGATGCCGTCCACCTGGGCGGTGACGCCATGGCCGCTGATCTCCTGAATGTCGGTGACCCGGCTGCGGTCGAGCTCCCGGCTGCAGGCCCGCTGGAGGCTTTTGCTGATGGGGTGGGAGGAGGCGCTCTCCGCCAGGGCGGCGTACTCCAGCAGCTGCTCCCGGCTCATTTGGTTGTGGTGGATGCCGTTGACCTCGAACACGCCCCGGGTGAGGGTGCCCGTCTTGTCAAAGACCACATAGCGGGTCTGGGCCAGCGTCTCCAGATAGTTGGAGCCCTTGATGAGCACGCCCTCCCTGCTGGCCCCGCCCAGACCGGCAAAAAAGCTCAGGGGGATGCTGATGACCAGGGCGCAGGGGCAGCTGATGACCAGAAAGGTGAGGGCACGGTAGAGCCAGGTCCCCCAGGCGGGGGCTGTGCCCAGGAACAGCATTTGTCCCAGCGGCGGCAGGAGCGCCAACGCCAGAGCGGCGCAGCAGACCGCCGGGGTGTAGAACCGGGCGAACTTGGAGATGAAGTCCTCGGACCTGGACTTGCGGGAGCTGGCATTCTCCACCAGATCCAGGATCCTGGAGACGGTGGATTCCCCGAACTCCTTGGTGGTGCGGAGCTTCAGCACGCCGGTCATGTTGATGCAGCCGCTGATGACCGCCTCTCCCGCCTGGACCTCCCGGGGCAGGCTCTCACCGGTCAGGGCGCTGGTGTTCAGGGTGGAGCTGCCCTCGATGACCTGGCCGTCCAGGGGGATCTTCTCGCCGGGCTGGACCACAATGACGCTGCCCACGGCCACCTCCTCTGGGTCCACCTGCTCCAGGCGGCCGTCCCGCTCGATATTGGCATAGTCTGGGCGGATGTCCATCAGAGCGCTGATGTTCTTCCGGCTCTTGCCCACGGCATAGCTTTGGAACAGCTCGCCGATCTGATAGAACAGCATGACCGCGATGGCCTCGGTATAGTCCCCGCTGCGGGTATAAATGGCCAAGGCGAAAGCGCCCACGGTAGCCACTGCCATCAGGAAGTTCTCGTCAAAGACCTGCCGGTTCAAGATTCCCCTGCCGGCCTTCTTCAGAATGTCGGATCCGATCACCAGATAGGTGAGCAGATACAGGGCCAGCCTGGGCAGCCCCCGGATGGGGAGCGGGCTTAGGACAACCACCAGGACCGCCGCAAGGACGATCCGGGCGAGCGTCTTTTTCTGCTTTTTGTTCATGGGAACCCTCCTTCAAAAAGCGACCATTAAGCATACGTTGAATCGTAAGAGGAAGAAAACGCACCCCTCTGCCCATCGGCCTCCGGGGCGCGGCGCCGCCCTTACAGCGCGATCTCGCAGTCTGGCTCCACCTTTTTGCAGGCTTTCAGGACGGCCTGCATGACGGCTTTGGGCTCCTGCCCGTCCTCAAACTCCACGATCATTTTCTGAGTCATAAAATTGACCACGGCGTTCCGGACCCCGTCGGTCTTTTTGGCGGCGTTCTCCATCAGGTTGGCGCAGTTGGCGCAGTCCACTTCGATCTGGTAGGTCTTTTTCATGTTGGGTGCTCTCCTCTCTGATAATTAAAAGATTGCTTAATCGTTTGTGCTTCTATCATACACGCAGTTGCGGCGGAAGTCAACCGGTTCGCAGTATTTTTTTCCGAATGGGAAACATTCATTCCCGATTGGGGGAAAGAGAGTGCCGTCTTCCTGTTTGCAAACCGATGGGAGCGTGGTATACTGGTGCAAAAGAGAGGAGAATGTACCATGTCAGACTGTCAGCGCCCCAACCGGCCGGAGTCCCTTCCGCCGGAGCATATTCCCCGGGTAGAGGAGCTTCAAACGGTATCCGTCCTGTTCAAGCAGCTCAGCGATGCCAGCCGCCTGCGGATCTTTTGGCTGCTGTGCCACTGCGAGGCCTGTGGGACCGAGCTGGCAGGCATCGTGGAGATGACGCCTCCGGCGGTGGCCCACCACCTGCGTCTGCTGCGCTCCAGCCACCTGCTGGTCAGCCGCCGGGAGGGGAAAGAGGTATACTACCGGGCGGCGGACACCGCCCAGGCCCAGGCGCTCCACCACATGATCGAGGAGATGGTGGAGATCTCCTGTCCACGGGACGGGAGGGGATAGAGGGCCGTCTGCCCGGCAGAAAAAACATATAAAGGAGAGGATGACTGTGGAAGCGTTGATCCGGGAAACGCTGCTGGACCTCAAGGTGAATTCCCCCGAGGTGAAAATGATCCCAAGGATCGGCGTCCTCGACGAATATCTGGAGGCGAGCATTGTGGAGGTGCGGGCTCTGGTGGAGCGGTACCCAAAAGAAGTGCGCAGGGACTGGGAGGAACTCAACAGGCTGTTCCTCACCGCATTGGAGATGTTTGGATGATGAAGCTGGCGCCTCAGGTAGACACCGCGCTGGAGCTGCTGGAGGCAGCCGGATATGAGGCCTATCTGGTCGGAGGCGCGGTCCGGGATTTTGTGAGGGACAACAGCCCGGCCAAGGACTGGGACATTGCCACGAACGCCCTGCCGGAGCAGGTCAAGGCGGTCTTTGCCGGCTTCCGGCTGATCGAAACCGGACTGAAGCACGGCACTGTGACCGTGGTGATCGACCATATACCGCTGGAGATCACCACCTACCGCGTGGATGGCGGCTACACGGACCACCGCCACCCGGATGCAGTCAGCTTTACCCGCAGTCTGAAAGAAGATCTGGAGCGCCGTGACTTCACCATGAATGCCCTGGCGTACCATCCGGCGGCCGGAGTGGTTGATCTTGTGGGAGGAAGGGCGGACATAGAGGCTGGTCTGGTGCGGTGTGTGGGGGACCCTGACCGCAGATTCCGGGAGGATGGGCTGCGGATGCTGCGGGCCCTTCGGTTTGCCTCGGTATATGGCATGACCATCGAACCCGGGACTGCAGCCGCAGTCCACCGCAACAGGGCGCTGCTCGAACGGATCGCGGCGGAGCGCGTTCAGGCTGAGCTGACGAAACTGCTCTGCGGGAGAGGCGCGGCGGCCGTTTTACGCAGCTTTGCCGATGTATTGGCGGTCCTGATCCCGGAGCTTGCGCCCATGTTCGGTTTCGACCAGCGCAACCCGCACCATGACAGAGATGTCTGGGAGCATACCATAGCGGTGGTGGAGCACACCCCGCCGGAGCCCGTCCTGCGCTGGGCGGCGCTGTTCCATGACATGGGAAAACCGTCCTGCTTTTCGTTGACGGAAGACGGCGTTGGGCATTTTTTCGGACATGCGGAACAGGGCGCTGTCATGGCAGAGCGGATTCTGGACAGGCTCCGCTTCGACCGTGACGGCAGGGAACGGATCGCGCGCCTTGTCCGCTATCATGATATGCCGCTCACAGCGGACAGAAAGCGGATCAAGAGGCTGCTGAGCAAGCATGGCGTGGAGGCCGCCCGGCAGCTCATCGGGCTCCACCGGGCGGATACCCTGGGGCAGTCGGCTGTCTGCAAGCCGAGGCTTGCCGTCTTTGACACGATGGACGCCATAGTCGAGGAGATCCTCCGAGAAGAGGCCTGCTTCTCCCTGAAGGACCTGGCGGTCAATGGAACGGATATGCTGGACTTGGGATTTCGGGGGCGGGAGATCGGGGCTGTCCTCCAGAAATGCCTGGATGCGGTTTTGGATGAGCGCGCGGCCAACGACCGGGATGAGCTGTTGTCCTTTGCCCAGGTGGAGCGGACAGCCGCAAAATAGTGGTCACAGAAGTGGAGCGGCACAGCCAACGCTGTGCCGCTCCGTGTTTGCCGGAAGCTCCGGTATCAAGGTATTTGACGCAGTCCGCAGAGTCTGGACGGTTCGGGTGGCGTCTCCTTACTCCACGGCGGGGAGGGTCAGAGAGACGTCCAGGGGGGAGAACCGGGTCCAGTTGAGGGTCAGGGCGACCTGGTCCCAGGGGTAATCGATCAGGTGCAGGTCCTCTGTCTCCAGCCCGGTGTCCTGGTCAGTGCCGGAGCCTCCCTCAGTAACGTGCCACTCCCCCTCTGGGGACCGGCAGGACCAGGAGAAGCGCTGGGGCAGAAGGGCTGGAGGGGCGGGGTACTGGAAGTACAGCACGGTGCGGCCGGCCTCCTCATCCACCCGGGTCAGCCGGATCTCCTCCGGGAGTCCGGCGGCAGTGCCGGAGGCCAGGTCCACCGTGACCTCCGCCTTGTCCAGCTCCTGCCAGGCCGCCCCGGTGATCCGGAGGGTCAGCCGCTCCGGCTGCTGGAAATAGGGGCTGGCCAGCCGGAGCTGGGTGAGAGAGCCGGTGTCCGGGTCGGAGAAGCCGCTGAGGCCGCCCTCCCGCTCATACCGCCGCCCCGTCTCGTCCTCCAGATGGCACAGCAGGCTGGCCAGCCGGGCGGTGTTGTCCGGGTGGTCCTCCAGCAGCAGACGGGCGTGGGTGGGATAGATCTCCAGCCGGTCCACATAGATCTGCTGTCCGTCCAGCTCCACCCACTGCTCCACCGGCCGGATCTGGCCGGCAGCGGTGAGGGCCGGGTCCAGCGTGACCTGGAAGCGGAACCGGGCGGCGGGAGGGCCGTCCCCGTTGGGGCGGACGGTGAGCTCCAGGTCCAGACGGTCCGGTACCTGCTCCTCCCGGTAGTCCAGTACGATGTGTCCGGCGTCCTGGGGGCCTTCCACACTGTCCGACAGGACCGTGGGCCGGGGAGAGAGGCGGCCGCCATCCACAAGGACCATAGCATATTCACACGCCGGGTCCTCCCAGGCCAGGGTATAAAAGAGGTGGATCTGCTTCTGGTCCACGATCAGGTCCTCCAGGGTGAGGGTATAACCGCTGTCGCTCTGGGTCTGGTCCACCTTCTGCACCCAGTCGTGCTCCACCGCGGAGGACAGGCTGTGGGAGAAGCACACCGCCTGGGCCAGCCAGCTCAGCACGGGGATGTGGGCGCAGGCCTGAGCGAAGGGGGTGCTGACATTGACCAGCAGGACGAAGACCGCCGCCGCCGCGGCCAGGGAGCGCAGGGGCCGCAGCCTCCGGCGGCGGATCCGCCGCCGCTCCAGGGCCCGGTCCAGGGTCCCATCCAGGGCGGGGGGCGTCTGCCGGAGCTCCCGCATCAGGGCGTCATATTCTTGCTTCCGGTCCATGGTCACACCTCCTCACACAGCTCCAGACGGAGCAGGGCCAGGGCCTTCCGCTGGCGGGTGGACACAGTCCCCGGCGGCAGAGAGAGGATCTCCGCCGTCTCCGCCAGGGTATAGCCGGAAAAATAGCGCAGCACCACCACCGACCGCAGCTCCTGGGGGAGGCGGGCCACCGCGTCCCGCAGGGGGAGGGAGTCATAGTCCGGGGCGGCGGCCTCGGGGGGATGGGCGAAGGCGGCCTCCCGCCGGCGGCGGCGCAGCTCATCGGCGCAGGCGTTCAACAGGATCCGGGTGAGCCAGGTGGAGAAAAACTCGGGCTGGCGCAGGCGGCCGCAGGCCAGCAGGCCCCGGTAGACCGCCTCGTCCACCGCGTCCAGGGCGGCGGTCTCGCCTCCCAGATAGAGCAGGGCGGTGCGGTACAGCCGCTCTTTTTCCGCCATGGCCCGCTGGGCGTATTCCGCTTCCTTCAAGGCTGAGCCCTCCTTCCACAGCTTTGTTTCACCTATTAGACGCACAGCGCGCCCGGTTTCATTTCCGGCGGAGAAAAAATTTTTGCTCTGGGGTATGTACGAGGTGTATTGATTTTTCAAACAAGAAATAGTATAATACAGACATGGAGAGTTGGCAACTATGACGAATAGGAGGCGGGATCATGAAAGGAACGACCATCCGTTCGAGACTGAACCCAAAGCTGGAAGTGTCTGTGATCGCGGGACATTTTGCCACGCGCCACTCCCACAACAACCACTACATCGACATCACACGCATGAAGCATGAGCACACGATGGCACGGGAGGCGGCGATGACGCTGGCCCAGCGCTATGCCTATGAGAAGGGTGTGGACACCATCGTCTGCCTGGACGGGAGCGAGGTGCTGGGCGCGTTTCTGGCCCGCCACCTGACGAAGAATACCCTCTTTGCGGTGAACAGCGACAAAAACATCAATGTCATCACCCCGGAGTACGATTCCAACGGACAGCTCCTCTTCCGGGACAACCTGGTCCCCATGGTAACGGACCGGAATGTGCTGATCCTCATTTCCACGGTCAACTCGGGCAAGAGCATCCGCCGTGTAGTGGAGTGCGCGCAGTACTACGGCGGAAAGGTGCAGGGGATCGCTGCGGTGTTCAGCACCTTGGAGGAGATGGAGGGGGTGCCCATTTACAGCCTCTTCACGCCGGAGGACATCCCGGGATATGCCACCTACTCCCCAGAGAACTGCGCCATGTGCCGGGCGGGAGAGCGGATCAACGCTCTGGCCAACAGCTATGGCCTCTCCGCTCTGTAAGGATAGGAGCCGCTTCTGATCCAGCCGCCGCGGGACCCGTCCCGCGGCGGCTTTTTGTAGAAATGAGGTTCAAATTTGAACATCTTGTGAACTTCCGCCCCTGCGGATTGCTTTTTGGGAAGAAAGAGTATACTATTCTCTATAACAACAAAACAGAATGTGTGCGGGACCGGGGGCTGTGGCGGCAGCGGGTCCCCGCCGGGTGAGGGGAGATCCAACATGGCAAGATTTCAGATCGTGAGCGACAGCTCCTGCGACCTGGGACGGGAGCGGGCGAAGGAGCTGGGGGTGACGCTGGTTTCCTTCTATGTCTCCTTTGACGGGGAGAATTATTACCGGGAGGAGCAGGACATCACCAACCGGGAATTTTATCAGCAGATGGCCGACCGGCCCGGCGTCTTTCCCCGGACCTCCATGCCCACGGTGGAGGACTATCTGACGGTCCTGCGCCCTATGGTAGAGCGGGGGGAGCCGGTGCTGTGCGTCTGCCTGAACGCCCCCTTCAGCGGGTCTTTCCAGGCCGCCCGGAATGCCCGGTCGCTGCTGATGGAGGAGTTTCCTCGTGCAGAGGTCTGCGTGCTGGATTCCCAGCTGGCCACCGTGCTCCAGGGGGTGCTGGTGCTGGAGGCGGTCCATCTTCGGGACGCGGGGGTCTCTCTGGCGGCGGCGGCCGCTCAGCTGGAGTCCAATCGGAAAACAGGGCGTATTTTCTTTACGACGAATGACCTGGAGTATTTGAAACACGGCGGGCGTGTCGGCCGGGCCGCAGCCGCGGCCGGTTCGCTTCTCCACGTTAAGCCGCTAATCGGTTACCGGGACGGCGGGCTGATCTCCGATGGTATCGCCCAGGGCCGAAAGCGGTCCATGCAGCGGGTGCGGGAGCTCTTTTGCCGCTATGTGGAGCGGAAGGGGCTGGACCTGTCACAGTACTATGTGGTGACCGGCTGTGGTCTGGATGAGGAGGAGTACCGGGTGTTTACGGACCAGCTGTTTGAGGAGCTGGAGCAAAGAGGGTGGCCCGCCCGGTATGAGCATCCCTTCCACATTGGGGTGACCATCGGGGTCCATACTGGACCCACGCCCATCGGGGTGGGGCTCCTCCGCCGGGAGAACTGCCCCCCGGAGTCGAAAAAAGAATAAAAAAGCTGCGGCGCCGGAAACCTTTTGGTCCGGCGCCGCGTCTATTGTAGTATCCGCCAAGCGCTTAGGCCGGAGGGAAAGGAGGCGCCGGACACAGAACGGAGAGGGGAAAGTTTACGCTCCGTCTATTTGGATAAAAGGGAAAAGAACAGGCCGAAATCTGCCGAATTTTGTAATGAAATTGTTGCTTGTCATTTTGCGGAAACGTGGTATCCTGATTCCGGGAGGCGGATGGAATGGATTATGACGCCCTGCTCAATCTGGGCACGGAATTGGGATATAAATTGGTACTCAGCGGTGCGGAGATCTACCGTGTGGAGGAGTCTGTCCTTCGACTGTTGACGGCGTACGGGCTTCAGCCCCAGGTGTTTGCCCTGCCCAGCTGTCTCATTGTCAGTGTCAATACACCGGCAGGGCATCCGATCACACAGATGCGGCGTGTCCCGCCCCACGGAACAGATATTGAACTGCTGGAGCGGTGCAACGAGCTCTGCCGCCAGCTGTGCCGGGAGGTCCCTCCGTTGCCGGAGGCTGCGGAGCTGGTGGGAAAGCTGGGGCAGGACCACAGATCCTACCCGACCCGGGTCCTGCTGCTGGGTTATGCGGCAGCTGCGGCCTTTTTTACCGCGTTTTACGGCGGGACGCTGCTGGATACCCTGTGCGGCGGCCTGTGCGGCCTGGCGGTGGGAGTCTGGATGCTGTGGGCCAGCCCGCACCTACGCTTTAACAACCTGTTTCAGACCCTGATCGGGGCGGCCATCGCCTCGCTTCTGGCTCTGGTTTTGGTACACATGAAGATAGGCGGCCAGCTGGAGGCTATCACCATCGGAACTTTGATGGTATTGGTGCCCGGAATGGCCCTGACCAACGCCATGCGGGAGATCATGGTGGGCGACATTTTCTCTGGCCTGAGCCGGACGGCGGAGTCGATCCTGACTGCCACCGCCATTGCGCTGGGCGTGATGGTCTCGCTGGCCATCGGAAACTAGGAGGCACTATGGAACTGTTGGCGGATCTGCTGATGCCCTCACTGTGGGCCTTTTTGGCCTGTGTGGGCTTTGGGCTGGTATATAATATCCAGGGAGCCGGGATCCTGATCTGCGGCTTCGGCGGCGCCCTGGGCTGGTTTTTCTATCTGATTGCCCGGCAGTGGGTGGGGAGCATCGTGGCGGCCTTTCTGGCTGCGGTGGCCATCACCGTTTTTTCTGAGTGGATGGCCCGGGTGCGGCGCTGTCCTGTGACGGGCTATCTTCAGGTGGCGCTGCTTCCTTTGGTGCCGGGCTCCGGCATCTATTACTCCATGCGGTACTGTGTGGCGGGAGATACCCAGCAATTTCTGTCCACGCTGCTGAACACCTTTGGCATGGCGGCGTCCCTGGCCATCGGGGCGATGCTCACCTCTACAGTACTGCGCCTTCTGCTCCCCTATTTTCAAGGGAGTCAGAAAAACAGCGGATGACAGGCGGCGCGGCTGGGGAAAATGGTCAAATGATTGCTTGAGAATTTGGAGGAATGTTCCATGTACTTTGAACATAAACGCCGGCTGCTGGCCGGTATTCTATTGAGCGCGGCCCTGCTGAGCGGCTGCACATCCAAGCCGCCTGCTCCTGAGGGGAGCGGAAGCGCCGGAGCCGATGTCTCCGCTCCGGTGGGAAGCGGCTCTGCTTCGGTTCCCACCCCGCCGGACGGGGGGAGCAGTGCCTCTGGGAGCGGCACGGTAGATGGATCCCAGGACCTGGAAGCGTCCGGGAGCGGCGAGGCTGCGGCCTATGACTTCTCCCAGCCCGCGCCGGAGCGGGAGGCGGTGGACAACAGTTATTTTGAGGACGCCGCCTTTGTAGGCGACTCCCGAACCGATGGGTTTATGATTTACAGCGGGATCGGCTGTGGGGAGAACCTGACCTCCAACGGCCTGTCCATCTTCAAGCTGGAGGAGAAAAAAGCGCTGACCATCGACGGGCAGAAGTATACCCTGCTGGAAGCCCTGGCCTTGAAGCAGTATGGCAAGGTCTATCTATCGCTGGGGGTCAACGAACTTGGCTATTATGATGACCAGGGCTTCTATGATGCTTACTGCAAGGCCATTGACGACATCCGGGCCTGCCAGCCCAACGCCGTCATTTATATCCAGGGCTTGATTCCTCTGAACGAGGATGTGATCGCCCAGTCGGGCGGACCCAGCTATCTGACCAATGAGCATCTGCTGGTGTACAATGACCTGATGCGGAAGGCGGCGGAGGAAAAACAGGTGGTATTCCTGGATCTGAACCCGGAATTCACTGGGGCGGACGGAAAACTGCCCGCCGACGCCAGCAAGGACGGCGTCCATCTGCGCAAGGCCTACTGTGAGAAATGGCTGGACTATCTCAAGACCCATACCGTGGACTATGAGACCTTATATCCGGGACAGGAGGGAGCAGTGTGAAAATGATGAAACTGTTCGGCTTGGCGGCAGCTGCGGTGTGCCTGCTGGCTCTGGCAGGCTGCGGCGGCCAGAGCGGCGGGGAAGCGGGCTACACCAAGGAGCAGGTCCAGACGATCCTGGACAGCGGCGCGTTTACGGATGAACTGGATGAGTTGGACTGCGACACCGCCTGGGCGCTGTATCAGCTGGAGGAGGCCGGACTCAGTCGGGAGGACCTGACGGACGGGGTCATTTACCGCTCCGCCGGCGCCACCTGCGAGGAGCTGTCCCTGCTGATTTTCACGGACAGCGGCGCCGCCCAGACCGCCCAGGGCGCTCTGGAGGCCTATCTTCAGAGTCAGATCGAGAACAACCGGGACTACCGTCCCGGGGAGATCCCGAAGCTGGAGGATGCGGTCCTGCGGCAGGAGGGGAGCACGGTGCTGCTGGCAGTCTCTGCCGATACCCCGGCGGTGGAGGCTCTGCTGGGATAAGAGAGTTTTGGCCCGCAGGCGGATGTCCGCCTGCGGGCTTTTTGCCGTTCTCCGGTAAATGCAAAGGGACGATCCCGTGCCTCTGTTTTCCGTGTGGACCGGGGCTGCCGGCGGTTTCTGTTTTGTGTCATTGAAAAGAAAATGATGGTAAGGTTGGTGAAAATGACGGGAACCGCTGAAATTGGGCACTTTATACGAAAATACAGGGGATACAGTTCGCTTTGAATGGAACATGCCGCCATGGAGTCCAAAAAAATAGTTGCCAGAACGGCGTTTTTACGTTATAATAACCAACAGAACGCACCACGGGCGGGCGGAGCGATCCGACGCCGTGTGTTCCGGAATGTTCTAAACTTAAGGAGTGGAAACGACTATGAGCTATTCTGTACAAAATATCCGAAACGTCTGCCTGCTGGGCCACGGAGGAAGCGGCAAGACCGCGTTGACAGAGAGCCTGCTCTATATGACCGGCGCCATCGACCGGATGGGGAAGGCTACGGACGGGAACACCGTCTGCGACTATGACCCGGAGGAGATCAAGCGCCAGATTTCCATCTCCACCGCAGTGGCCCCCCTGGAGTACAAGGGCTGTAAAATCAACGTGCTGGACGCCCCGGGCGGCTTTGACTTTGCCGGCGAGGTGATGGAGGCGCTGACCGTGGCCGATGCGGCTATCATTGTCTGCTCCGCCAAGGACGGGATCAGCGTGGGCCTGGAGAAGGCCTGGAAGTACTGCGAAGAGCGGGATATGCCCCGTTTTATCTATATCTCCAAGACGGACGAGGAGAACTCCGACTATAACGCCACCTTCGACGCTTTGCGTGAGCGCTTCGGCAACAAGATCGCCCCCCTGGTGGTCCCCATTTGGGATGACAACAAGCGGGTGACCGGCATCATCGATGTGCTGAACAAGCGCGCCTATGAGATGCAGAACGGCAAACGGGTGGAGATCGAGATCCCTGAGGGCAAGGACGAGGTCATCGCCGAGTTCAACGACGCCCTGAAAGAGTCTGTGGCCGAGACCAGCGAGGAGTTCATGGACAAGTTCTTCTCCGGTGAGGACTTCACCTATGTGGAGATGATCCAGGGCCTGCGCCAGGGCGTACGGGATCTGTCCCTGTTCCCCGTGTTCTGCGGCTCTGCGGTCAACACCATGGGCTCTCTGATGCTGATGGACCACATTGTGGACCTGCTGCCCAATCCCTCTGAGGGCAATATGCGTAAGGGGACCGCTCCCGACGGAACCAAGGAGGAGTTCGCTGTGGCCCCCGGCGGCGTGCCCTGCGCCTTCGTGTTCAAGACGGTCTCCGACCAGTACGGCAAGTACTCCTTTGTCAAGGTCCTCTCCGGCAGTGTCACAGCCGACACCGCTCTGGTGAACGCCCGCACCGGCAGCGCGGAGAAGATGGGCCGCCTGTACATGATGCGGGGCAAGAAGGCCGAGGAGGTCAAGGAGCTCTCCTGCGGCGACATCGGCGCCATCGGCAAGATGGAAAAGGTCAAGACCGGCGACACCCTGTGTGACGCACGTAAGGTCATCTCCCTGGCCCCCATCCCCTATGCCGAGCCCAACTACTCCGTTGCCATCGCCCCCAAGACCCGCGGCCAGGAGGACAAGGTGGCCCAGGGGCTGAACCGGATGAACGAGGAGGATCCCAGCTTCCATGTGGTCAACAACGCCGAGACCCATCAGATGGTCCTCTACGCTGCGGGCGACATCCAGGTGGATGTCCTGGTGTCCAAGCTGAAGAGCCGCTTCAATGTGGATACAGAGCTCAAGACGCCCCGTGTGCCCTACCGTGAGAAGATCCGCAAGACTGTGTCCAAGCAGGGCCGCCACAAGAAGCAGACCGGCGGCTCCGGCCAGTTCGGCGATGTGTGGGTCCGCTTTGAGCCCAACTTTGACGAGGAGGAGATGGTCTTTGCCGAGGAGGTGTTCGGCGGCTCTGTGCCCAAGAACTTCTTCCCCGCTGTGGAGAAGGGCCTGCGCGAGGCCTGCGTCCACGGTCCCCTGGCCGGCTATCCGGTGGTCAACCTGAAGGCCGTGCTGTATGACGGAAGCTACCACCCCGTGGACTCCTCTGAAATTGCCTTTAAGACGGCGGCCCAGCTGGCCTATAAGGCCGCCATGCCTGAGGCCAATCCCGTCCTGCTGGAGCCTGTGGGCGAGCTGAAGGTCACCGTGCCCGACAGCTACATGGGAGACGTGATCGGCGACCTGAACAAACGCCGCGGCCGCGTGATGGGCATGACGCCTACTGCCGACGGTGAGCAGATCATCGAGGCGGAGGTGCCCATGGCGGAGATGACCTCTTACGCCATCGACCTGCGGGCCATGACTCAGAGCCGCGGCTCCTTCGTGTTCCACTTCGTCCGCTATGAGGACTGCCCCCCCGCTGCCCAGGCCAAGGCCATTGAGGCCGCCAAGGCGATGGCAGAGGAATAAGCGGAAGAACAGAGAGCACGGGGAAACCCAAATTGGACCAATGTGTAACACTGGGGACCGCTGGTATGGCGGTCCCCAGTTATTTTTTGGCGGACCGGAGCTGCTTTGGCTTCTTGCGGGCGGTACATGGAAGGCAGGATCTGCCTCGTTTGTTCCGGCATCAGAAACCAAGAGTCGGCTTTCCTGTCTGTCCTGTCAAATCTTCTGAGAAATCCGGGGCGCCTCTTGCAGTTTTTCTGTGCTTGTCTTATAATGGAGGGCAGAACAGAACACCGCCTTTTCCGGGGGCGGCCTGGATATTTCCCCCGCACTTTCGCGGGAGGTCAGAGAAGGAGTATGCTATGACAGCCAACGAAAAGAAGCAACTGATGGCCGCGGCCTGTAAGGTGCGCATGGGAGTGATTAAGGGGACCCACGCCGCGAAGGCCGGCCATCCCGGCGGGAGCCTGTCCGCCGCAGATCTGTTTACCTATCTGTACTGCAAGGAACTGAACGTGGATCCCAAGGATCCAAACTGGGCGGACCGGGACCGCTTTGTGCTGTCCAAGGGTCACACCGCCCCCGGCCTGTATGCGGCGCTGGCGCTCCGGGGCTTTTTCCCGGAGGAGGACCTGCTGACGCTGCGGCATATTGGCAGCTATCTCCAGGGTCATCCCAACATGAACACAGTGCCCGGCGTGGATATGTCCACCGGATCGCTGGGGCAGGGGGTGTCCGCCGCCTGCGGCATGGCGCTGGCGGCCCGGCAGCAGGGCAAGTCCAGCCGGGTGTACACCCTGTTGGGCGACGGCGAGATCCAGGAGGGCCAGGTGTGGGAGGCCATGATGTTCGCCCACCACTATAAGCTGGACAACCTGTGTGTCATCATCGACAACAACGGCCTTCAGATCGACGGCAACGTGGCCGACGTGATGAGCCCCTATCCCATCCCGGAGAAGCTGCGCGCCTTCGGCTTTGAGGTGGCGGAGATCGACGGCCATGATTTTGAGCAGATCGAGGCCGCCTTCACCAAGGCCCGGGAGACCAAGGGCGTCCCCTTTGCCATTGTGATGAAGACTACCAAGGGCAAGGGCGTCAGCTTCATGGAGAACCAGGCCGGCTGGCACGGCAAGGCCCCCAACGACGAGGAATATGAGATCGCCATGAAGGAGCTCAGCGCTCAGCTGGCGGAAGTGGAGGCGATGTAAGATGGCAGATGTGAAAAAGATCGCGACCCGTGAGAGCTACGGGAACGCCCTGAAGGAGCTGGGCGCGGAGCATGACGACCTGATCGTCTTTGACGCCGATCTGGCCGGCTCCACCAAGACCGGCGTGTTCAAGAAGGCCTATCCCGACCGGCACTTCAACTGCGGCATTGCCGAGGGCAATATGATGGCGGTGGCCGCCGGCGCGGCCTCCATGGGCATGGTGGTGTTTGCCTCCAGCTTTGCCATGTTCGCCGCCGGGCGGGCCTTTGAGCAGATCCGCAACTCCATCGGCTACCCCCACCTGAACGTGAAGATCGGGGCCACCCACGGCGGCATCTCCGTGGGGGAGGACGGCGCGTCCCACCAGTGCTGCGAGGATTTTGCCCTGATGCGGTCCATTCCCGGCATGGTGGTCATGTCCCCCGCGGACGATGTGGAGGCCAAGGCCGCAGTCAAGGCCGCCTATGCCCACCAGGGCCCCGTCTACCTGCGCTTCGGCCGCCTGGCCGTGCCCGTACTTCACGAGGAGGAGAGCTTCCGGTTTGAGATCGGCAAGGGCGAGGTGCTGCGGGACGGCAGTGACGTGGCCATCATTGCCACCGGACTGATGGTGGCGGAGGCTGTGGAGGCCGCCAAGACTCTGGCTGAGGCGGGAATCTCCGCCCGGGTCATCAACATCTGCACCATCAAGCCCCTGGACGAGGAGCTGGTGGTCAAGGCCGCCCGGGAGTGCGGAAAAATCATCACCTGTGAGGAGCACTCCGTCATCGGCGGCCTGGGCGAGGCCGTGTGCGCCTGCCTGAGCGAGCAGTGCCCCGTCCCCGTGCGCCGCATCGGCGTCAACGACGAGTTCGGGCACTCCGGCCCCGCCGCCGCGCTGCTGAAGCAGTTCGGCCTGTCCGCGGAGCATATCGTGGAAGTGGCGAAAGAATTTTGTAAGTGATCCTGTGGAGCAAGTGGGGCGGTCCCTTCCGGGGCCGCCCCACGCATTTAAAAACAGCGCTGGAAAATTGCCTGTTCGGAAATTTTCCAGCGCTGTTTCATATCATTGAGGAATATCATGGAAGCGAAGTGTACGAAAGCCTGTGGGATGACTCTGATGGGGCGGTATGTGTGAACTGGGAAGGGGGCTGCTAAACCGGCGATAGGCCCCCCGGTCTCCATTGTGTTGATATGTTCAGCGGGAGGAAACTGCGGCGGATGGTGGGAGGCCCTCCAAAAGGGCCGCCATATCTTCCGGGAGGGGCTGGGAAAAGGACAGCCGCTTCCCGGTGATGGGGTGGCGGAAGGAGAGCTCCGCAGAGTGCAGTGCAGGCCGCCGGATCAACCCCGGATCCTCCCGGCCATAGAGGAAGTCCCCCACCAGGGGATGGCCCAGCCAGGCGAGATGGACCCGGATCTGGTGAGTTCGCCCGGTCTCCAGCTCCAGACGAAGCAGGGAAACAGCCTCTGCCTGCCGTATTGTCTCGTACCGGGTGCGGGCCGACTTCCCGTCCGGGCGGACGCACTGCTCCACCAGCGAGCCCTCCCGGGGACCCAGAGGGGCGTCCACTGTCCCGGCGGGCGGCTCCGGCGCGCCCTCACACACCGCCAGATAAGTGCGGTGGAAGTCCGCTGTGTGCAGCTGCCCCTTCAGGATCTCCTGGGCGTGGGGATGGCGGGCCACCACCATCAGGCCGGAAGTCCCGCGGTCCAGACGGTGGACCGGGTGGAAATCGCCCTCCTCACCCCTTGAATCGTAATAATGCAGAAGAAAATTACCGATCGTATCGTTGTAGTGCCCGGGACCGGGGTGGACCGCCACGCCGGAGGCCTTGTTCAGCACCAGAAGGTCCGGGTCCTCATAGACGATGTCCAGAGGCCCGGGGGCGGGCACGATCCCGCTGCGCCGCTCCGGGTCAGACAGGCAGACGGACAACACCTCCCCCGCCCGGGGGACGTACCGGGTATTCACCCGCCGGCCATCCACCAGGATACCATCGGACAGCCATTTGATCCGGCGGACTACCGTTCCGGACAGGCCCAGATGCCGTTTCAGCAGGGTGTCCACCCGGATCCCCGCCAGCTCCGGCCCCACAGGCAGCTCCAGACGGCGGCTCACAGGGCAAGCAGCCGGGTGGCAAAGAAGAAGTAGATCAGCAGGGAGAGGGCGTCCACGATGGTGGTGATGAAGGGAGAGGCCATGACCGCCGGGTCGATGCCGATCTTTTCCGCCACCATGGGCAGGGTGCAGCCCACCACCTTGGCACACAGCACAGTGAACACCAGGGTGAGGCAGACCACCAGGGCCACCATAGGGGTGACCTCCGGGTTGTGCATCAGCCAGTGGTCCACCAACATCATTTTCGCAAAGTTGGCCACCGCCAGGCACAGGCCGCACAGCACCGACACCCGGATCTCCTTCCACACCACCGCGGCCATGTCCGAGAACTCGATCTCCCCCAGGGACAGGGCGCGGATAACCGCTACGGATGACTGGGAGCCGGAGTTTCCTCCGGTGCCCGACAGCATGGGGATAAAGGAGGTGAGCACCACACAGGCGGCCAGCGCGGACTCAAAGCTGGTGATGATGATGCCGGTGAAGGTGGCCGACAGCATGAGCAGCATCAGCCAAGGGATGCGGGAGCGCCAGGTCTCAAACACGCCGGTCTTGAGATAGGGCTTGTCCGAGGGCAGGATGGCCGCCATTTTTTCGAAGTCCTCGGTGGTCTCCTCCTCGATGACGTCCATGGCGTCGTCGAAGGTGATGATGCCCACCAGGCGGTTCTCCGCGTCTACCACCGGCAGAGCGGACAGGTCGTACTTGTTCAGCAGCTGGGACACGTCCTCCTTGTCCTCATGGGTGTTGACGGACAGGACGTTGGTCTCCATGATGTCACCGATGCGGGTCTCATAGCTGGACAGGAGCATCCGCCGCACCGTGACCACCCCCAGCAGCACACGGTTCTGGGTGACATAGCAGGTGTAGATGGTCTCCTTGTCCATGCCCACCTTGCGGATGCGGGCGAAGGACTCCTCCACCGTGGCGTTGGGGTGGAGATAGACGTACTCCGTGGTCATAATGGACCCAGCGGAGTCTTTGGGGTAGTTCAGCAGCTGGTTGATCTGGCTGCGGGTGGTGGAGTCGGTGTTCCGCAGGATCCTGGAGACCAGGTTGGCGGGCATATCCTCGATCAGGTCCACCGTGTCGTCCAGATACAGCTCGTCCAGAACCTCCCGCAGCTCCTTGTCGCTGAGGGCGTTGATGAGGCGCTCCTGGTCGTCGGAGTCCTCCAGTTCGGTAAACACCTCCGCCGCTACCTCCTTGGGCAGCAGACGGAACACCAGGACCGTCTCCTCCGGCCCCAGCTCATCCAGAAATTCGGCGATGTCCACCTCGTTCATATTGACCAGCAGCTCCCGCAGCCTGCGGAACTGCCGGGTCTGGACCAGCTCCATCAGCTGCTCCAGATCGTAATTTTCATGCATGATGCTCTCCCCCTTCGATCTGTTTCAGCAGTGAAAGCGGGACACAAAAAAACCACAGGGCGCGCCGCGCCTGTGGCTGTTACGAGCGGACGGCAGACGGAAGGGCGGGACCGCCGTCCCCTCCCTGCGCTCAAATCCTGCCGGGGCTGCTGGAACCTCCCGGTTCCGGCTCCACGGCCTCCCGTTCGTGACAGCGCTTCTGCGTGTCCCGGTGGCGACTTCGGCCTTCCATGAGGTTCCACATCCTTCCTGCTCCTTTGATTTCCGGTGGATTTTCCACTCTTCGGAGGCGCGCCGGACAGGGTCCGGCAGGTGGGCGGGCCGCTCCTGCGGCCCGTCAAATCATTGTATCCAGTATAGCACAGCCGCACTGGGCAGTTCAAGAGAAATATGCGGGAAATCGGACCAGTCCCGCCATCTCACCAGCCTGCCAGCCTGCTGAAATGTAAAAACAGCCCACAGCCGCGCGGAAATGCGCTTCTGTGGGCTGTGTTTTCAATGCTGGGTGCGGGAACTGTGGGAGGCCAGAAATTTGATCTCCCGCAGGTAGACCCGGCGCAGGAATACGGTCGACAGGGTCAGAGAGAACAGCTCTGCGGTGGGGAAGGCCCACCAGACGGCGGCCAGACCGCTGGCCCGGGAGAGCAGAAAGGCAACCGGCAGCAGGACCATCAGCTGGCGCACCACGGACACCAGCAGGCTGAGGACTCCATGTCCCAGCGCCTGGAACACCGAAGAGCACACAATGGAGTACCCCGCGAACAGGAAGCTGAGGGAGATGATCCGCAGGGCTGGGATGCCGATGGTCAGCAGATCGCCGGAGTCATTCTCCGACCGGAACAGGTCCAGCAGGATATGGGGGGCGAGCTGGAAGGCCAGCAGACCGGCCAACATGATAGTTACCGCAGCAGCCACACTGAGCTTGATGGTCTGGACGATCCGGTCCGGACGGCCTGCCCCGTAGTTGTAGGCTACGATGGGCACCATGCCGTTATTCAGGCCGAATACCGGCATGAAGATGAAGGACTGGAGCTTGAAATAGACGCCAAACACCGCGGTGGCGGTGGTGGTGAAGGAGATCAGGATCTTGTTCATGCCGAACACCATCACAGAGCCGATGGAGGACATGACGATGGAGGGAACGCCCACGCTGTAGATCCGGGCGATGATGCCCCGGTCCGGGCGGAATCCGCGGAAGCGGAACTGGATGTCGTGGTTGCGGGTCAGATTAAAGAAGAGAGAGAGTCCTGCGGCGATGAACTGGCCGATCACCGTAGCCAGGGCGGCGCCAGCCACCTCCAGCCGGGGCAGGCCGAACAGGCCGAAAATCAGTATGGGGTCCAGGATGATGTTGATGACCGCCCCGACTGCCTGAGTGAACAGGGTGTACACGGTGCGTCCGGTGGCCTGAAGCACCCGGTCAAAGGTGATCTGTAAGAACATCCCGCCGGACAGAACGCTGACGATGGACATATAGGCGGCGCCATAGTCCACAATGGTCTGCTGATCGGTTTGCATCAGGAAAAAGCCCCGGGAGCAGGTCAGGCCGAGAAGCACAAAGACCAGGCAGCTGACCACTGCAAGGAACAGGCCGTTCATGGCAGCGGCGTTGGCACGTTCCTGCCGTTTTTCGCCCAAACTTTTGGAGAGCAGCGCGTTGATGCCCACGCCGGTGCCCACCGCCACAGAGATCATCAGGTTCTGTACCGGGAAGGCCAGGGAGACGGCGTTCAGAGCATCCTCGCTGAGTTTGGCGACAAAGACGCTGTCCACCACGTTGTACAGCGCTTGGACCAGCATGGAGATGACCATGGGGATCGACATGGTAAAGAGCAGCTTGGGGACCGGCATGGTGCCCATTTTGTTTTCGGCGGCGGGCCGCGGTTCGTTCATAGGATCACTCCATTTCAAATATTTTCCAAATAAGCTGACTCAGAAAAGGATCCCGCCCAAGGGCGGGATCCTCAAACCAAATAAAAGGAAGGCCGACGCCGGCCACCGACAAAAGAAAAAGAAAGACACGGCCTAGGTCGTGTCTTTCTTTTTTGGTGCGGCTGACGGGAGTCGAACCCGTACGCCCGTCCGGACACAAGCACCTCAAGCTTGCCAGTCTACCAATTCCAGCACAGCCGCAAACCAACGATTCTTAAAACCGCCTTGTTATTATATATTCAGAAGGAGAATTTGTCAATGGATTTTTTCGGAATTGTTGTCTCAGCAAATGCCTCTCTTAAGTTCTAACTGATTCGAACGTACTTTGGGTCTACTCCATGCTCCAACAGGATCTTTGAAATTTTATCGAATAACTGTAAAACAGTGCTTCCCTTATATGGATGAGTTCCGATGATTCCAATATTGACATCTTTTCTAAACGCCCCAATATTATAAGCAGTAATTGTATTTGTGAAATTTTCATCCAACATAAATTCAAATGTATTGATTACTCCGTCTAATACAACTGGGAGTTCAATTTCCTTATATTGAAAAATATCAATGTGACTTTGCATTGCATGCTTGATTATCCCAATATCTTCCTGGCTGATGGTGGTAAAAAAGAAATCAACATTCGTATTGCCCGTGCGGACGAAACGATGCGGTCTGTCAAAATATAGGCATCGAACGTTTTTATTTTCAATGCCTTCCAATACCTCGACTTGTGAAATGGTATCTCTCCATGCATCCGCAAGAGTATATCTGAAAATACGTCTTTCACTCTTTTTCATGTTATTCATATTTTCTGCATTCATGATGTTTCCTCTTGGGGTGTAGTTCAACGAACAAAAACTACTTTAATTTGGACTAGAAAACTTCTGATTCGTTGTCCACTGTATTTTACCATACAGGCGTTCGGAAATCTATTTATTTTCACTTAATTTTAGGAATCACAAGGTTTGCTGTCTATCAAAGTTTTTTGTGCCGATTTGCCATACAGGAGCATTTCTTCGTGATTTGTCACAATCGGATCCGCACAGTGGGAAGAACAGTCGGTTTTCTCCTGGCGGTTCGCTTCCGGAGCCTCGATCTGTCCCCAGCGTCTGCCACAGTCTGCCGCCGCTGTGCTTAACCTGTGGCCTAAGGTGATCCTGTTCTGGTCCAAGCCTGTCACAATGCCGAAAATTTTCCAGATTAGACGGCTCTTATTTTTTCTTTTTTACAATTTGAAACCGCTGCCCAACTTTTTTGGGGGATTTTTTGATTTTTTTGTGATTTTTCGACCATTTTGTAGTTGAATTTCTTCTCGATTTGGAATACAATGTTACCCGATACGCAAGGGAGGGGCAGCCGTGCTGAATATTGTGCTTGTAGAACCTGAGATCCCTCAAAACTGCGGCAATATTGCCCGCACCTGCGCCGCTACCCGCAGCCGCCTCCATCTGATTGAGCCTCTGGGCTTCGACATCAGCGAGAAAGCGGTTCGCCGGGCCGGACTGGATTACTGGCCCATGGTGGATCTGCGTGTCTACCCCGATTTGGACCACTTCTTTGACCAGTATCCAGACCCCGATCTATGGCTGGCCACGACTAAGGCCCCCCGGGACTATACCCAGGCCGTTTTTCGGGACAACTGCTTCCTGTTCTTCGGCAAGGAGACTGCCGGCCTGCCCCAATGGTTCCGCCAGGCCCACCGGGAGCGCTGTGTCCGCATCCCCATGCGTGAGGACGCCCGCAGCCTGAACCTGTCCAACTCAGTGGCCATCTTGGCCTATGAGGCGCTGCGCCAGCAGGGCTTCCCTGGCCTTTCCGGCACAGGCGAGATGGCGGAGCGCTGAAATGCGAGCGCAGGCGAGCCGCCGCCCCCACCTGTCATTTCCACCTCAGAAGCTTCCTTCGCTGCTTTGGCGGCGCAGGATCTTCCCCACACATATGCTGTCATATCATGATTGTCCAAGGTCTTGTGAAGAGAGGAGTTTTCACCACCATGAACTACAACAAGAAAACAGTCCAGGATATCGACGTCGCCGGCAAGAAGGTCCTGCTCCGCTGTGACTTCAATGTCCCCATGGCCAAGGATGGCAGCGGCGTTATCACGGATGACAAGCGCATCCGTGCCGCCCTGCCCACCATCCAGTATCTGCTGGATCACAATGCCGCTGTTATCGCCTGTTCTCACATGGGCAAGCCCAATCCCACCTTTGAGACCTATGTGAAGAAGCAGACCGAGAAGGGCAAGGATCCCGCCACCCTCACGGAGGAGAAGTGGAAGAAGTCCCTGGCGGAGCTCTCCCTGAAGCCGGTGGCCGCCCGCCTGAGCGAGCTGCTGGGCCGGGAGGTCATCATGGCTGCTGACGTGGTAGGCCCTGACGCCCAGTCCAAGGCCGCAGCCCTCCAGCCCGGTCAGATCCTCCTGCTGGAGAACACCCGCTTTGAAAAGGGCGAGACCAAGAACGACCCCGCCCTAGCCAAGGCTATGGCCTCTCTGGCTGAGGTCTATGTGTCCGACGCCTTCGGCGCGGTCCACCGTGCTCACGCCTCTACTGCTGGTGTGGCCGACTACCTGCCTGCGGTGTCCGGATTCCTGATCCAGAAGGAGCTGGAGATCATTGGCGGTGCGCTGGCCAACCCCAAGCGCCCTCTGGTGGCCATTCTGGGCGGCTCCAAGGTGTCCTCCAAGATCGGGGTCATTAACAACCTGCTGGAGATCGCCGACACCATCATCATCGGCGGCGGCATGGCCTATACCTTCTCCGCGGCCCAGGGCGGCAAGATCGGCGGCTCCCTGCTGGAGGCCGACTGGATGGACTACTCCCTTGAGATGCTCCAGAAGGCCAAGGACAAGGGCGTCAAGCTCCTGCTCCCCGTAGACACCGTGTGCGCCGACAAGTTTGCGCCCGACGCCAACAGCCAGGTGGTAAAGGCTGGCGAGATCCCCGATGGCTGGAAGGGCCTGGACATCGGTCCCGAGACTGTGAAGCTGTACTGCTCCGCCGTGGCCGACGCCGGCACTGTGATCTGGAACGGCCCTATGGGCGTGTTTGAGTTCCCCGCCTTTGCCAAGGGCACTGAGGCCGTGGCCGAGGCCCTGTCCAAGACGGATGCCATCACCATCATCGGCGGCGGCGACAGCGCCGCCGCGGTGCAGCAGCTGGGTTATGCCGACAAGATGACTCACATCTCCACCGGCGGCGGCGCCTCCCTGGAGTTCCTGGAAGGCAAGGAGCTGCCTGGCGTGGCCTGTCTGCTGGACAAGTAATGCCCCGGGACCCCATGGTCCCACCCAGATACCTTATATCAAAGAATGGAGAGAAGCAGAAATGAATCGCCGTTACCGCAAGACTATCATCGCCGGAAACTGGAAGATGAACAATACCCTGTCCCAGACCAAGGCCTTTGCTGAGGAACTCAAGCCCATCATGCCCAAGGGCAAGTGGTGCAGCGTGGTGCTGTGTGTCCCCGCTGTGAATATTACCAATGCCGTCCGTCTGTTCAAGGACTGCCACATCGCCATTGGCGCGGAGACCTGCCACTATGAGGACCATGGCGCCTACACCGGCGAGATCACCGCCGAGATGATCAAGGAGGCGGGGGCCAAGTACGTCATTATCGGTCACTCCGAGCGCCGCCAGTACTACAACGAGACCGACTTCACCGTCAACAAAAAGGTCCACGCCGCCATCAACGCCGGCCTGTACCCCATCATCTGTGTGGGCGAGAGCCTGGAGCAGCGGGAGCTGGGGGTCACCATGGAGCTGATCGCCTATCAGGTGAAGTGCGCCCTGGCCGGCGTCCCCGCCGACAAGATGCGCCATGTGGTCATCGCCTATGAGCCCCTGTGGGCCATTGGCACCGGCAAGACCGCCACTGCCGAGCAGGCCGGCGAGGTCTGCCAGGCCATCCGTGCCGTCATCCGCAAGCTGTACGGCGCCCATGTGGCCCGCTCCGTCACCATCCAGTACGGCGGCTCCATGAACGCCAAGAACGCCGCCGAGCTGCTGGCTCAGCCCGATGTGGACGGCGGCCTGATCGGCGGAGCCTCCCTGAAGCCCGCTGACTTTGTGCAGATCATCAACGCCGCCAATCAGGAGTAAGCCAGCCGCCCACATCGTATCCGGGGCCCCCGCGCGAGCCCAATGAAATGGGTCGCGTGGGGAGAGGAGGAGCAAGGGAGTGCAGTATGGAATGCCCGGCAGGTCGTTCCATAGGAAACGGACTTTGCGACGACGAGACGGCGGCCTGATCGGCGGAGCCTCCCTGAAGCCCGCTGACTTTGTGCAGATCATCAACGCCGCCAATCAGGAGTAA
>OJPN01000746.1_pt1 | contig 26717 bp, 25 predicted proteins | sample 1598511 | NCBI WGS metagenome assembly OJPN01 (sample SAMN03922485, study PRJEB24848) | human gut metagenome | isolation source: stool sample | host: Homo sapiens | place: Germany | collected 2011-05
AACCTGTGACCTCCCGCACGTCAAGCGGATGCTCTACCAGCTGAGCTAATCGTCCGTGCTCGTCAGAACAATGATTAGTATATATGCTGCGGCGGCATTTGTCAACAGTTTTTTTCGTTTTTTTAAAAAAACTTCGATTTTTCTTCCGGCGGCCTGTTGGGTGCGAAAAGCCCCCCGGGGCGGCGGGCGTCCCGTGGGGGCTTGCTTGGGTTTAGATCAAAGGGATCACTGGACGAACTTCAGGCCCAGGCCGGTGGTGTAGGACACCTTGTCCTTGGCGGCGTTCTGCCACTGGGTGTAGTCGATGTTTTCCATGGCGGTCTTGGCGGTGAGCTTCCACACGGGGTCGCCATCCCGGCCCACAAAGTACATGATGTGCCAGCCCTTCACGCTGCTGCCGGTGTTCTGGACGATACCGGTATCGCCGGGCCGGCGGGCGGCATCCAGGGCCCAGTCGGTAAAGGTGGACACATAGCCGGAGCCGGAGTAGATGTCGGTGATGAGACCGCCGTCGGCAGCGGAGCCGGTGTCGGCGCTGTTGGCCTTGGCCAGCTCAGCGAAGGACTCCTCGGTGGCGGCGCCGGACTTCCACTGGTCCAGCAGCTCCTCCGCCTTGGTCTTGGCGGCGGCATACTGGTCCTCGGTGGGCTCAGAGGCGCCCTCGTCCTGGTCAGCGGCCACCAGGATGTGGCGGACGGTGGCGGTGTTCTCATCGTTGCGGGCGCGGCCCTCGAAGCGGACCACATAGTAATAATAGCTGGAAGGACCGGCATCATACTCGCTGAGGGTCACGTCCCCGTTCTGGCGGGCGGTGTCCTGGGCCCACTGGGCATAGGAGGCGGAGGCCACGCTGCTGCCGGACATGACCTGAGAGATGCTGGGATCGCCGGTGAGCTGGTCGGCATACTCCTGAGCCAGCTGGGCGGGGTCCTCCCCGGCCTCCAGCTTGGACTGGAGCTCCTGGGCCTGGGCCTGCTTCTCGGTCTTGGCCTGGTCCAGGGCGGCGGCCTTCTCGTCATCGGTCATCTCGATGGTGTTGCCGTCGGCGTCGACGGTGTCCACCGTGGCGTTGAACACGAACTGGGTGATGGTGTACTCGTCCAGGGTGTTGGCGTTCTCCTGGTAATACTGCTCATAGTCGGCGTCGGAGTAGCTCAGGCTGTCTGAGAACTGGGTGGCGTACTCGTTCACCAGCATGTCCCGGGTGAACAGCTCCACCAGCCGGTCATAGGTCATATAGGGGCCATAGTTGGCGCGGATGAAAGCGTCCCGGCTCTGATACCCAGCGGAGACCCACTGCTCCTCCAGCTGCTTGAGCTGGTCGTCCACCTCGGTCTGGGTGTCGTCAGACATGGTGAAGCCCTCCTCCGCGGCCTGCTTGTCCAGGGCGGCGCAGGTGACCAGGCGCTCCACCGCCTGGCTCTTCAGATAGTCGTACATGGTCTCCCCGGTGGTGCTGTTCATGGTCATGGACTTCAGGGAGGAGGTGGAGCTGATGCCGTTTTGCAGCATCAGGCTGCGCAGGTAATACTGCACGTCGGCGGCGGAATACTTCTCCCCGTCCACGGTGACGGCGGCAGCATTGCGCTGGATGATCCCGGTGTTCCAAACCAGCAGGAAAGCCACCAGCACCACGCTCAGCGCGCCCACCACGGCGTACTTCACGTTGCTGTGCTTCTCCTCCTGGGCTTTTTTGTGTTTGTTCTCACTCACGGTTTGTTCAGTCCTCTCAAAGTGATGGCTGCCCATTGGCGGCGTTTACAGGGTATTATACTAAAAAACCGCCCCGATGACAAGGGGGCGGCGGTATCTATGGCACGGATTTACAGTTTGTTTACGTGATTTATTGTTTGCTCAGGGCAAAGAAAGGACCGCAGCGCACAAGCGCCGCGGCCAAAAGAATTTCTTTTTCTATATCCCCCGCTCTGGCCGTGTGAACCCGTTTAGAACCTGCACGAAATGGCAGGTGGGTCGCTTCCACGTCGTTTATCTGCTTCCAACTTCCAACGCACCTCAAAGGGGGCCGGGAGGCCTGCAAGCCGCGCCGTGAGTTGGCGTCCCGTTTAAGAAATGTGGGTTTAAAAGAGCCCATCACGCACCGAGCAGGAAGAATATGTGGTGCTTTGTTTATTGCTCCTCCTCTTCTTCGAAGAAGCGCTCCATAAACAGATTATAGATGGCGTCCAGCTCCTCGTCCGTGTCCGGGGTGGAGAGGATCTCCTCGCCGTTTTCCTCGATGGCCTTCATGATGACCAGACCGAACTCCTCGTCGTCGGCATCCACGTCCACGGGCTCGCCGGTCTCCTCATCCTCTTCCACGGCGGGAAGCATGGCGTAATAGGTGACGCCCTCGTGCTCCAGGGTGTCGATCAGCTCCAGTTCGAATTCGTTGCCGTCTTCGTCGGTGACTGAGATAAAATCGGGGCCGAACTCTTCACTCATGCAGAGGGCACCTCCTTGCTTTGATGAACCTATTTTACCCCGTCAGCGGGAAAAATGCAAGGGCTGGGGCTGTAAATTTTTGCGGCGCACCTTTTTGTCTGTTTTCCGGGCTTTTCCCGGAATTTGCTTGTCTTTTCTCGCTTCTTCCGTTAAACTATACATATAGTATTGGACGCGCCCACGAAAAATATGCACATTCACGGATAGGAGGCGAGCCTATGAAGTCCCTCACCACCCGCCTGCTCCTGTTCCTTTCTATGCCGCTGCTGCTGTTGTGTGCCTGCCACACCACCTGTCCTGTGGGGCCCCAGGGCAGTTCTGAGCTCCCCTCGGAGAGCGCCCTTCAGCCGCTGGCCCTCCCGGAAGACGCCCATGTGCTGGCCTTTGACAGGGAACACATTTTGTTCTGCCGTCAGGAAAATGCGTCGGACGAGTCCGCCCACGGCCTATATCGCTATGACGTCGCCGGCGGGGAGACCGTCCGCCTGTGGGGCTATCCCGCTCCCGCCTATTCCGGAGACGCCGCCGTGCTGCGGGGCCAGGACCTCTATCTCCTCACCGAGGGGGCGGTCTGCCAGGTCGACGTCTCCTCCTGCGCGGCTACTGAGATCGCCGAAGTCCCCACAGAGGCCATGGTCTCCCTCCACGCCATGGACAATGGGCTGGTCCTGCACTCCATTCTGTCGGAGGAAAATGGCGGCCTGACCTATCTGGTGGAAACCCTCTCCCTGCCGGAGGGCCAGCGCCGCACCGTGGCGAAGGAACAGGTGCGGGACAACTCCGGCACGGCCATCTCCTGCGTGGCCGCCCAGGGCGAGACGATCTACACCTATGCGGTCTGTCTCACATCAAACACCCCGGAGTACCGGCTCGCGGCCTATCGCGCCGTCGGGACCCCGATGGCCCAATACGCCCTGGAGCTGGCCGATCTTCTCCCCGCGTCCGGCGGTCCGGCCCAGGATGCTGTCATCGGCCTGGCGGTGCGGGGGGACTGCGTCCTCCTCCACACCCTCAACGCACGGACCCGCGCCCTGGTGCTGGCAGAGGGCGAACTGCGGCCCGTCTCCGTCCCTCCAACGTTGGAAGAGAGCCTGCCCGGCGGCTATCGCCTCCTGCCCCAATGGGACCCGGACAGCCCCGCTCTGTTCTTCGCCTCCGCCGCCCCGGCCCTATACCGCTTTGACGCCCAAACTCAGACCTTTTCTTCTGCCCTACTCCCCGAGGATATCCCTCAAAATGTTACTTGGCACGGCAGCTGTGGACATGATCTGCTCCTCAGCACCCAGCAGGACGGGCAGGGGCGGAGCTGGTATCTGCTGCGGGTGGATCTTGCGTGACCCGTGCTCTGTCATTGCGAGGAGCGCAGCGACGCGGCAATCCGTCTCCCCCCATCTCATCATTTAAATAACATTACTGCTCTCTTGGAAAGCCCGGCCTTGGCTTTCCATATTTTATGCCGTCTTTCTTTTTTATTGCCGTTTTAGTAAACAATATAAAACATACAATCAAACAATATTATATCATTCAACAAAACAGTAAAATAAATTCAGGACAGAAAGGCGGCGAGAGGATGGATACGCTTCAGCGACTGCACCAACTACTGGACGAGCGGGGATGGTCGGAATACCGGCTGGCCAAAAATTGCGGTCTCTCCAACTCCACCATTGCAAACATCTATCACCGCAACACCGTTCCGTCCATCACCACGCTGGAAGCGATCTGCGCCGGGTTCGGCATCACCCTTTCCCAATTCTTTGCCGAGGGAGAAATGGTAGAATTGACGCCGGAATTGAAAGAGCTCTTCGACAGCTGGGTGGACCTGACCCTGCCGCAAAAAGCCGCCATTCTGCAAACCATGAAAGCCATGCACCACAATTAACATTAATTTGGGGAAGCCCCGAAAGGGCTTCCCTATTTTTGTCTCATTATCGTCTCATGTAGCAATAAAGAATTCAAAATTCGACCTATTTCGACACGTTTCTCGCGCTGCACATGCTATTTTATCGTTAAGTAAAACGATAGTCCTTGTTCTTTTAAGAAACATAAAGGAGGCAGCGATGAAAGCAAATTTGCAACTATCCGACATTGCGGAGCGAGCGATCAGAACTGTGGCAATGCGCAGGGGGATACCCGTTGAAGAGGTCCGCCGGGAGATCAGCCTGGCCATTTTACAGTCACAGCCGAAGGATGCAACTGAAACACGAGCGATTTCATCGCCAGAGGAGCTGGTCGCCTACTGCGTCTCTCGGCTGTAATCACATGAAGAGAGCGGCTGCACGCGCAGCCGCTCTCTTCGTTTGCTTTAAACTTACTTCATATTCTGATACAGGAATGTGGCCAGTTGGGCGCGGGTACAGGGGGCTTCGGGGTCGAAGCGTCCGCTACCCACGCCGTTGGTGATGCCGTTGGCCGCCGCCCACGCCACGGCCTGGGCGTAATAGCTGTCCGCCGGGACGTCGGTGAACTTGGTCTCGCTGCCCGCGGTGGGGGAACCGGCGGTACGCCACAGCATGGTGACCAGCTGGGCCCGGGTGATGGTGCCGTTGGAGTCAGTGCCGTCGGACACGCCGTTTTTCTTGGCCCACAGCTGGGGCAGCTCGTACCAGGTCTGGCCGCCGGTGACCGTCTCCCCGTTCATGCGGGCCAGAATGGTCCACAGCTGGGCGCGGGTGGCGGTCAGGTCGGGGGCAAACAGCTTGTCGCCGACGCCGCTGACCAGGTCCCGGGCGCTGATGTAATCGATGGCGCCCTTGGCCCAGTGGTCGCCGGTGTCCACAAAGGTCTTGCTGTTGTCGATGACCTTGATGGTGGCGCTGCCGTCAATGGTGAACTCCAGACCGTCTTCGGTGGGCTTGGAGCTGCTCAGGATCTCCTCGGTGCCGTCCTCGTGGACGATGACCGCCACCGTGCCGGGGGTCACGTTGTCCACGGGCACCTCGATCTTGGTCTCCCCCGCGTTCTTGGGCAGGTCGATCTTCACCACGGGGGCGCTGTTGGAGTCCTCCCCCGCCTTGACCCCGGTGGGGATCTTCACGGCCTCGCCGGACTTCTTGGCGTCGGAGAGGGCCTTGTCACTGACCTTGACATCCGTCTGGGTGTTGCCGTTCTCGTCGGTCTTGACGGTAGTGGTCACGTCGTCGGTCTTGGCAGCGCTTCCGGAAGAACCGCTGGAGGACCCGCCGCCGCCACCGCCGCCGCTGTGAGAAACGGCGTACAGGGTGATGCTGCCGGTGAGGGACTCATAGTTCTCCTCGTCCTCCGGCACGAACTTCCAGCTGTAGGCGGTGTTGGCCTTGACCTCGCCCAGCGCATAGGACACGGCACCATAGGTGCCCGCGTCCAGGGCAGGCAGGGCGGGAATCTCCATCTCATAGGTGGCCGCATGGTTGTTGGAGACGGTCATTGTGCCGTGCTCCGCCTCAGGCGCGGCGGCCTTGGCAATGGTGTATTCCCCGGTCAGCGTGCCGGTGTAGTTCCCCTTGCCCGTCACGGTCAGCTTATAGCTGCCCACTGCCGTCTGGACATTTCCGCTCACGTCGTAATCGCTTGCCGCCAGCGTCAGGCTGCCCGCCGTCACAGAGGCGACGCCCTTCGCCTGCGCCGCGCCGGTATAGGTCAGCTGGGTCTCATCCAGGGCAAGCCCGGTGATCTCGCAGGGTTTCACCGTCACCGTGAACGAGACAGACGTGCCCGCCATATTTTTGCTGCCCACGTATCTTGCGGTCAGTTTGTGCGTTCCAACGCCCAGGACTTGGGTAGGAATTTCGAACCATGCACTGCTACGTTCCACATCCACCGCCTCGGCGATCTGTGTGCCATTCTTAAGTGTCGTGATCGTTCCCTGGAACGTGCTGGCCAGCGTCACATTCACATATTGATCTGCCGTTACAGTATCTATCTGCGAGTCTTTTCCGCCCGTGATCGTTACCCGGGCTCTCGGACTAAATCCGTGAACATCATTGCAGGAGAGCTTATGATCCTGCATATCTACGACGAAGGTCTTTGTCACATTCGGCGAATACTGTGTTTCTCCGTCGGCATCTTTCAACACAGTCACGGTTCCGCCGCTGATAGGCATCTGAACAAACGCGTCATAAATCTTATCATAGAACCCTTTTAAGTTGCCATCAGCGTCAGTCGCCTTAAAGGCAAACTGATAGCCGCAGGTCCTGCACTGGCCGTCGTTGTTAGTGCCATCTGTGTGGCCGCATTCTATCACTTCAACGGTGCACACGTCGGTAACGTCGCCCGCTGTTGCGGTGATCGTGGTCTCGCCCACCGCTTTGGCCGTTACAACACCATTTTCGACTGTGGCAATGTCTTCTTCACTGCTGGTCCATGTCACCGTGTCCGTGGCGTTCGCGGGGGTCAGCGTCGCCGTCAGGGTCTTGCTGTTGCCGACTGAGATCGTCAGCGACGATTGATCCAGCTCAATTCCGGCCGCATGGACCGCAAAGACGGGATAGCCGTCCTTGCCCTAGGCAAAATTCTCGCCAAGCAGACCGGCAACGGTGCCGTCTTTGAACTGACCTTCGGTCTGTGCAGTCACGCCGTCTGCATCTTCAGTCGCATTGCACGCGCCATAGTAGCAGTTGGTGGCACTGATCGTCGAGCCATTATGCAAATAGCCCGCCAAAGCGCCCGTGCTTACAATATTCCCAGAGGTCCCTTCCGTCGAAAGCGTTGTGTTATAGACATAGCAGTTCGTCACTATCAACTTATCATACGTCACCATGCCAGCAAACCCGCCTGCAAAGCTCGACCCCTGTGTGCTGTCAGCTGTCGCAGTTACAGTTCCGTTCGAAACATAGCAATTTGTATAGGTGGTAAACCCCTCAACACCATAATCTTCATCATCATCGATCTCGCCAACAAAACCGCCTGCATACGCTGTAGATACGATTTGATTGGAAATCGACGCACAGTTAGAGAAGGTCGCCCCTATCGCGTATCCGGCAATGCCGCCAGCACAGGTGCTATCGTCGGGCATTCGCTCACTTTCCACACGCGAGTTTTCCACGGTACAGTTCTCGATGGTCGCACCATACGCTATCCCTGTCACACCGCCCGCAGGACCGTAATTTTCGTCACCAGACGCAGTGAAATCTGCATTTCTGACGTGAAGATTGGAAACGGAACCATCCGCCACACATCCGAAAATGCCCGCAGTCGCCTGGCCGTCTTCATCCAGTTTTCCCGTGCTGACAGCGTTTGAAATAATATAGTCGCCGCCATCATAGTGCCCGGAAAAATAGTAATCGCTGTCCGTATAGCCGATAGGCTCCCAAACAACATTGCTCAGGTCAATATCATTGGTTTGCAGAAAATACTCCCCGGTATACGTATACGGTTCTCCGTTGTTCACAGTATCCGCCAGCGTTTTCAAATCGTCTGCCGTGGAAATAAGCCACGGATTTCTTTCCGTTCCGCTGCCGCCGCTGTATGTGGGCGGCGTAGTCTCTGGGACTTGTTCTTCCCCGTCCTGTTCCTCTATATCTTGCTCTTCTGCGTCTTGTTTCTCCGTGTCCTGCTCTTCCAGGGTCACGTCCTACTCCGCAGGGGTGGCCTGGGAGGTCACCTCTTGCGATGCGGGGGCGGGGTCCGGGTCCTGCTCCGCCCACGCTGTTGCGGGCAGCATACCCAGGCACAGGGCCAGGGTCAGGACGATGCTCAATGCTCTTTTTTTCATACGCACTCCTCCATTGATCTGAACGCACATTCCCGTAGGGATATCCCTACGGGACAAGGGGGCGCCCCCTTGTCGGCTGTCTTGGTTACAGCATTTACTTATATTATACCTGTCAAATTCAAAATGTAAATCGTTCCAAAGTATGAGACGGACGGGGATTTTGGCTTGAAAATTGCCTTTATTTTCTATTTTAGATAAAATCAGGACTAGTACTCCTGATTCTCTGATCACGAAAAAGCAAGTTCAAGACATCCTGATTTGCACGAAAAAGCAAGTTCTCAAAGTGTGAAAACGCACGAAAAAGCAAGTTGGCGGACACAAGAAACCCCCGAAAGCCAAAATCGGCTTTCGGGGGGGTGAACAAAATCTTTCTTGTTTTTATTTTTCCAGCAGCCAGTCGGTGAGATTTTTCACCCGGATGCCGTTATAGTTGCCCACCGTCAGGCGGTCAGCAGTCAGGACGATCTTTTCGTAATTGTCCCGGATCAGGGTCAGGGGGCGCAGCTCCCGCTGGAAGGTCTCCTCTGCGGTCATGTCCGCCGTCACCTGGTAATAGGTATACTCCCCCTGCTTCTCCGCCACAAAGTCCACCTCTGTGCTGCCCAGCCTGCCGATCATCACCTGATAGCCCCGGCGCAGCAATTCAAAATAGACGATGTTCTCCAGGGAGAAGCCCAGGTCATAGGTCCTGCGGGGCAGGATGTGGTTGCGCAGCCCCAGGTCCACGATATACAGCTTTCGGCTGGCCTTTAGCAACTGCTTGCCCACAATGTCAAAGCGCTCCGCCGGATAGAAGATGAAGGATTCCGTTAGCGCCTCCACATAGTCGTTTACCGTGTTGGGGGATATCTTTCTTCCGCTGGAGACCAGATAGTTGGTAATGCCGCGCACAGAGACAGGGCTGCCCACCACGCTGGCCAGATATTTGGCAATGGTCTTCAGCAGCGCAACGTCTGTGATCTTCCGCCTGCCGGGGTCACTCTCTTTGCGGGCCTGGCGGTCTTCAATGTCCTTGACGATTACCGTATTATAGATGCCCTCCAGATAGGTTTCCACCTTTTCCGTGGTCCGGTTCATCCTAGCTACATAGGGCAGCCCGCCGCTGCGCAGATACTCCGCAAAGCCCCGCTCCTCCTCCAGCCCCGTGACTGCCAGGAACTCCTTCAGGGACAGGGGCAGCATCCTGATCTCCACATAGCGCCCGGTCAGCAGGGTGGCCAAGTCGCCAGAGAGCATATAGGCGTTGGAGCCGGTGATATAGATATCCACATCCGGCTTGACATAGAGGCTGTCCACTACCTTTTCAAAGTCGGGGACCTTCTGTATTTCATCCAGGAAGATATAGGTGGTTTGTCCGGCCACCAGCCGCTGTTTCAAATAGGCATAGAGCTTTCGATAGTCCAGCAGTTCCTCGTATTCCAGCTCCTCAAAGTTCACGGACACGATCTGCTCCGCCGGGACGCCGCCGGCCTTCAGTCTGTCTTGATACTGTGATAGCAGGGTGGACTTACCGCAGCGCCGAATGCCCGTGACCACCTTGATGACCTGTTCCTCCCGCCACTGTTCCAGCTGGTCCAGATACTCTTTCCGCTCGACCAACGCCGTCACCTCCTAAAAGAAGTATTCTTATTATAGAATATAATATTCCAGCAGTCAATAAATGTTCCAAATTCGGAACAAAAATTTTTTGTTCAAAAATATATTCCGAAATCAGAATATATTTTTATGGAGACATAAGAAAACCCCGAAAGCCAAAGTCGACTTTCGGGGTTTGAACGTGCATTCTGAAAAAATCAGCGCTTGGAGAACTGGGGGGCGCGGCGGGCGGCCTTCAGGCCGTACTTCTTGGGTTCTTACGCCCTCAAATCGTTGATATTACTGACTTTTTTGAGGATGATTTTCTGTGGTCACCCATGAGGCACCCATACAGGATCGTAAAAAATCCAACAGAATCTGAGCGAAATTCGAAGAAGCATCAGTTGGGGACGGCAAGTTGTCTAGAAATATCTGCGAGGATCTTTCTTTATAAATTTTGCTAATAGCAGTAAAGAAATAAGGAAGGAACGAAAGCTTCAAAAATAGGCCCGCCGCATTCCGCGGCGGGCCTTCATGGAAAAGGATATCAATAATTCTCTGCGTGGATCTCAAAGAAACTCTGAGGATAATCGCAGGCAGCGCAGGTTTCGGGCGCACTGGTGCCAACCACGATATGGCCGCAGTTACGGCACTCCCACACCTTGACCTCGCTCTTGGAGAAGACTTCTGCCATCTCCACATTCTTCAGCAGAGCACGATAGCGCTCCTCGTGGTGCTTCTCAACAGCGGCGACCAGACGGAATCTGGCAGCCAGTTCGGGGAAGCCCTCGGCCTCAGCGGTCTTGGCAAAACCGTCATACATGTCGGTCCACTCGTAATTTTCGCCCTCGGCAGCGTGGAGTAGATTCTGAGCGGTATCACCGATGCCGTTCAGTTCCTTGAACCACATCTGTGCGTGAGAACGCTCATTTTCAGCGGTCTTCAGGAATAGGTCTGCGATCTGCTCAAAACCGGCGTTCTTGGCAACAGAGGCATAGAAGGTGTACTTGTTGCGGGCCATAGACTCACCTGCAAAGGCAGCTTTCAGATTCTTCTCGGTCTCGGTACCTGCGTACTTGCTTGCGCCGGCCTTGGTCTCTTCAATCTTTTCAAATGCACTGGCAGGCTGCTTGCACAGGGGACATACGAAATCATCAGAGATAGGACCCTCGTGGATATAACCGCAGACTTTGCACTTCTATTTTTCCATTTTAGCAGTTCCTCCTTGTTTCAGATCGCTACTGCGATCCTGATAGATCGTATGTAACATTTCTTCTGCCAATTCGCTCAATGGTTCTCCATAAAATTCCTTGTAAAGCTGCTGGATTTCAGGATTCTCATGGCTGGAACGCAGTTTCATTCCTGCATCACGCTGATACAAGCTGGCAATACGAGACTGGCGGCTTTCGTTGGCGTCTGCCATCAAATCACGGGGCTGACCGCCGCCGCCGATGCAGCCACCGGGACAGGTCATGACCTCAATAAAGTGGTACTCTTTTTCACCAGCCTTGATGCGCTCAATCATCTTCCGGGCGTTTGCAGTTCCGTAGACGACAGCCACATTGACGGTTATGCCGTTAATTTCCAGACTGGCTTCCCGCAGACCCTCGTAGCCGCGGACGGGTTGCAGATTCAGAAGGGTTTCAGGGGGCTGCTCCCCGGTGATATAGGCATAAGCGGTGCGCAGCGCAGCCTCCATCACGCCGCCGGTATTGCCGAAAATGACACCGGCGCCGGAAGCTTCGCCCATCAGGCGGTCGTAGGAACTGTCTTCCAAACATTCCAGATCGATACCGGCTTCCTTGGCCCACTTGGCAAGCTCACGGGTTGTGATAACGAAATCCATATCCCGCATTTCGGGAATGCCCAGCTTCTTGCCTGCTGCATTCATTTCCTCGCGTCGGATCTCAAACTTCTTGGCAGTGCAGGGGGTTAGAGCGACATTGACAATCTTAGTCGGATCGATGCCCATTTTCTGCGCAAAGTAGGTCTTGATAGTGGGGCCCTGCATACCGATAGGGCTCTTGGCAGTGGAGATATGGGGTAGCAGTTCAGGGTAATAAGTTTCTGCGAACTTAACCCAGGCGGGGCAGCAGCTGGTGAACTGAGGCAGCGGCTTATCCTGTTTGGTGATGCGGCGAATCAGCTCGCTAGCCTCCTCTACAATGGTCAGGTCGGCGGAGAAATTGGTATCCAGCACATAATCCACGCCCAGTGCACGCAACAAGGCTACCATCTTGCCCTGAACAAAGGAGCCCTTTTCCATGCCGAACTCCTCGCCCAGTGCCACACGCACGGAAGGAGAGGTGCTGACAATCACGATTTTTTCCGGATCCTTGATGGCAGACTGCACATCAGGATATTCATAAACTTCCGTGATGCTGGCCGTGGGACAAACATTGGAACACTGACCACAGTTGATGCAGATGGCTTTTCCGCCGGTCTGTGTCAGCGTATAGGTGCCATGAACACCAATATCATTGGTGCATACTTCACGGCACTGACCGCATTTGACACAAAGATTCTCCACACGAAGAATGCTGGGGTTGTCTGCCTCGATTGGAACGCGTACAGACAAGGGCAAATGCTGGAACATGAAAATTACCTCCTTTAAGTTACTTTTATAATGTAAAATATTATACTATGACGCTTGTGCCTGTGTCAATGTAGTTGTGGTATACGATGCTTTTTGCGAAACAGATTGACGGTATCTGTTTTTGTCACCCATCCGGGCACCCATTTGGGTGTAGATATTTGGGGCTACCCCTATAAAACGGTTAGAAGCGGACAACATCTGCTAAAAACGGTTATTTTTCTGGAGTAGCTGAAAAAGAGAAAAAACCCTACAACCATTGCGGTTGCAGGGTTTTTGAGCAGTTGAAGATAAAATCAGCGCTTGGAGAACTGGGGAGCACGACGGGCGGCCTTCAGGCCGTACTTCTTGCGCTCCTTCATTCTGGGGTCGCGGGTCAGCAGGCCGGCGGCCTTCAGGATGGGACGATACTCCTCGTTGACCAGCAGCAGAGCGCGGGCAACGCCGTGGCGGATAGCGCCGGCCTGGCCGGTGACGCCGCCGCCGGTGACGGTGGCAACGATGTCCACCTTGCCCAGCTGCTCAGTGGCGGCCAGGGGCTGACGGACCAGCAGCTTCAGGGTCTCCAGACCGAAGTAGTCGTCGATGTCACGGCCATTGATGGTGATGGCGCCGGTGCCGTTCTGGAACAGGTGGACGCGGGCCACGGAGGACTTCCGGCGGCCAGTGCCATAGAAATAAGGCTTCTTGCTCTTATACATGCTTCGTTACCTCCTCTTACTCGGCGGCCCAGACTTCGGGCTTCTGGGCGGCGTGCTCATGCTCGCCGCCGCGATAGATGTGCAGACGAGACAGGGAGTCTTTGGTGATGACGTTGCGGGGCATCATGCCGCGGACAGCCAGCTTCATGGCCAGCTCGGGCTTGCTCTGCATCAGGGTGCGATACTTGACCTCTTTCAGGCCGCCCACCCAGCCGGAGTGAGTGCGGTAATACTTCTGATCTAGCTTCTTGCCGGTCAGAACGGCCTTCTCGGCGTTGATGACGATGACAAAATCACCGCAGTCAGCGTGGGGAGTGTACTCGGGCTTGCGCTTGCCGCGCAGCAGGTCGGCAGCCAGGGCCGCGGTCTTGCCCAGGGGCTTGCCGGCGGCGTCCAGGACATACCACTTACGCACGATGTTCCCCTTGTTTGCCATAAACGTGGACATAGGTGAAACCTCCATTTTCCTATACTTTACTTTTATCTCAACCAATTCTGGTCGCTGATACAAAGATAGCGCCCCGACGCTGTGTGATCGGAGCGTTTTGTATTATAGTACGGTGGCAGCCGGGTGTCAACGGTCTTTTTGCGAAATTTTGATTTATCTCGATGAATTCTCTTGTTTTCTCTTATTCTCTCTTGTTTCCTCTTGATATCTAACTTTCAATTTTCATTTTTCTTTTTAAATTTTTTTCGAAGAGCCCAGTTTTGGCCCGGAATTTTCTTATATATAAGGAGCGCGCACCAGCCTATCCCTGCGGTATGCGCTGGGCGTCTGCCCTGTGGCCTTGCGGAAGCAGACGCAGAAGTGGCTGAAGCTGTGGAAGCCAACCGCTTCCGCAATGGCGGAGATGCTGCTGTCGCCGTCCTCCTCCAGCAGCTCCCTGGCCCGTTCCATGCGGCATTGGGACAGTAGGTCGGTGTAGGTCTTTCCATAGGTCTTTTTAAATTGCCGACAGAAATATGCCTCGCTGCATCCGCACAGCCTGGCCATGTCCCCCAAGGAGATGTCCTCGGCATAGAACTGCTCGATATAGGCGTGGGCGATGTTCATGCGGTTTCTGGAAAACCGCTCCCGCCCGTTGTCCTGCTGGATCATCCGCTTTAAAAATTCGGTGGTGCTCTCCTGGAGCTTGGCGATGGTCCCGGCCTGAAACACCCGCTGGATCATAATGACCAGCCGCTGAGACAGGTCGTTGGCGTCCATCCCCAGGCGGATGCAATACTGCATCACCTCTGACAGCACCAGCACCACATAGGAGCGGATGTAATTTTCGTCCGCCATGATGATGGACAGCCGCTGAAACAGGTGGTCCACATATTTCTGGCACAGCTCCGGCCTTCCGGCGCTGATGGCCACGGAAAACCGCTTTGCGATGGCCGCCACCTCGTTCTGGCGGACCACGTTTTCCGCCGCTTTCTTCTCCTGGGGGCGGAGCACCTGGGCATAGCCCACGGCGAAGGACCCGCTCAGGGCCTGAAAGGACTGCTCATAGGCCCGCCAGGCCAGGGCCTGGGACCTGCAATAGCGGCTCACGCCGATGGACACAGAGAAGGTGGTGTTGGCCATGATGTCGTCCCGCAGCATCTGCGCGCAGCAATAGGCATAGTCCTCCGCCGCCTGGGGCGCCATGTCCGCGCACTCCAGCAGCACCACCACCTTGTCCGTCCCGATGAGCGTGGCCGCCACCGAGGCCGGGTGCAGCCGCCCCAGGGCCTCCCGTGTATGATTGAGCAGGCTGCGCTTGAGCTGATACCGATAGGCGTTGTCCCGCTTCTGGCAGATGTTCCAGAAGTTATCAAAGATCATGGTCAGCACAAAGTGGGTGTTGCGGATGAAACCCAGCCGGTCCAGCACCGGCTGTATCCTGCGTATCCGCTCCGGGTGGTTATAGATCACGTTGTTCACATACTCCGAGGAAAAGATATCCCGATACACGTCCAGGTCAAAGCCCGGCAGGCCCGTGAGGTATGCGTTGATCTCCCGCTCCAGCCGCTCTGTCTCTCCACCCATGTTCCGCCCGCCCTTTCTTTTTCGGCCTTTTTTCGCCTCTATAACAGCAGTATACTTCCCCCTGTCAAAAATGTCAAAAAAACGAAAATTTAAGTCAAATCAAAGTATAGGATATTTTGTCTCTTCAGCGTATCATATGGACAAAGAAAGGCGTGGCAGCCACATCGCTTCTTATCATTCAAACTGACCAGACAACGCCGGATCATACCGGAGCATGGAGGTATCCTTATGTTTTACGAGCCTAAAAAGAACGACCACGGTCTGTCCAAAAACCCCTTCAAATCCTGCACGGTCCCCCGGGTCATCGGCTGGATCTCCACCAAGAATGAGGACGGGAGCGACAACCTGGCCCCCTACAGCCAGTTCACCAACCTGACCTTTGACCCCCCCATGGTCATTTTCGCCGCCAACCAGAATGTGTTCGGTGACCGGAAAAACACCGTGAAGAACATCGAACGCACCGGCGAGTTCGTCTATAACATGGTTTCTTACGATCTGAAGGACGCCATGAACGCCTCCTCTATTGCCAAGCTGCCCGAGGGCTATGCCGACAAATTTGAGTATTCCGGCGTGACCAAGGCCCCCAGCCAGCTCATCGACGTGGCCCGGGTGGCCGAGTCCCCCATCCAGTACGAGTGCAAATACGTCACCACCTTCCGCCTGCCCGCCAATGGCGGCATCTCCACCATCGACTGCATCGTGGGCGAGGTCATCGGCATCCACATCAAGGACGAGGTCTTCACCCCCGACGGAAAGGTGGACATCTGCAAGATCCGCCCCGTGGCCCGCCTGGGCTATTTCGACTATACCGTGGTGGAGAAATCCTTTGAGATGCCCGCCCCCCGCGTGTCCCCCAAGGACCAGGTGCTGGTGGACAAGGGTCTGGAGGGAAAGGTCTAAGTTTCGGCCTGATCTGCAATATCCCCGTACCTTTCACCCATCCGTTTCCGGCCTCCCCAAAGCCGGAGGCCGGGACGGACGTTTATTCAAAGGGAGTGGAGAGAGTGAATAAAAATCGTACCTCCAGCATCGTCCAGTTCGTCCTGTTCAGCTTCATCGGCGTGTTCATGTTTTTCGCCCAGATCACCGTGGGCGACAGCCACGGTATCCCTATTGATATTTTGACCAACGCGATCATCAGCGGCCTGGGCCCCGCGGCCAATTATCTGGCCCTGCTGCTGGTGGTCCTGGGGGTGGCCTGGCCCTTTATCAAGAAGACCTGGAACCGCAGCGTCACCGACATCATCTTCACCTGCTTCAAAATTTTCGGCCTGGTGGCCGCAGTCATGGTCTGCTTTAACTTCGGGCCCGAGGTCATCCTCAATGCGGACAACGGCCCCTATCTGTTCAACAGCCTGGTCAAGCCCACCGCTCTGATGATCATCATCGGCGCGCCCCTGCTCTGCCTGCTGGTTAACTATGGCTTTGTGGACTTCATCGGCGTATTCGTCCGCCCCCTCACCCGGGTGTTGTGGAAGACCCCCGGCCGGTCCGCGGTGGATGCCGTCTCCTCCTTTGTGGGCAGCACCTCCATGGGCCTTCTGTTCACCAACCAGATGTATGTAAACAACAAATATAACGCCAAGGAGGCCAGCATCATCGCCACCGGCTTCACCACCGTGGCCATCTCCTTTATGGTCATCGTGGCCCGCACCCTGGACATCTCCGACTATTGGATGCTGTATTTCTTCGTCACCCTGCTGATCACCTTCCTGTGTACCTCCGTCACCTGCCGCATCTATCCTCTGAGCAAAAAGCCGGAGACCTATTACGACCCCGAGAAGGAGGGCGGCATTCAGGAGTCCAGCGAAGGCGGCATGTTCACCCGGGCCGTCAACGAGGCGGTCTCCGCCGTGGAATCCGCCGGAAACCTGCTGACCAACATGAAGAGCAGTCTTGTCAGCGGCATGAATCTGCTGCTGGAATTTGTCCCTCTGCTGATGGGCATTGGCCTGGCCGCCCTTGTCTTGGCTGCGACTACCCCGGTGTTCGAGTGGTTCGGCTATCTCTTCTATCCCTTCACCAAGCTGATGGGCGTGCCTGACGCGGCCCGTGCGGCCCAGGGTGTTGGCATGGGCCTGGCCGAGATGTTCCTGCCCGCCATCTTCTGCGTCAGCAGCGACCTTCAGACCCGGTTCTTCATCGCCATCATCTGCATCTCTCAGATCATCATGTTCTCCACCACCATCCCCATGGTCCTGGCCACCAAGATCCCCCTGACCGTAAAGGACATGGTCATCGTCTGGTTCGAACGCACCATCGTCAGCATCATCCTGGCCGCAATTGCTATGCACGTTTTTATTGCGTGATATGATTTTCACAAAAATACTCCCCGTTCCATTTTGCGGAACGGGGAGTATTCGCATTCTTCTTAAATTACTGTACATGCACATGGTCATTGATATGCTTCATGCAATAGCAGTAATAGCCGTTGCATTTGGAGCAGTAGCGGAACTCCATGTTGGGGTCGTCGGCGTCGGTGATGCCGCAGACGGCACATTTGTGGAGGTAGCCCTTGCGCTGCTGGATGTCCTTTTGGGCCTTTTTGAACTGGATGGTCTGGTGGCTGGTGCGATAGGCCATCCGCTCCCGGCTGCGGCCCAGCATGGCCATCGCGTCATCCCAAAAGAAGAGCAGATAGTTCACCACGGCCACCACGGGCATCAGCGCCCAGGCCCACAGGCCATACCGGGCGAATTTGCACATGTCATACGCAGACAGCGCCAGCTCGGCCCAGGCCAGCCACTTGGCCTTCAGGGGAATGATGCCCCACAGCAGGACCTGCATGTCCGGGTACAGACTGGCGATGGCGTAGAACATGGACAGGTTCGCATAGGTCATGGAGACGCTGCTGTTGAACACAAAGCCCAAAATCAGGTTCAGCACCACGCCGGTGAAATAGAACACGTTGAAGCGGGCGGTGCCCCAGCGGCGCTCCAGGGCCGTGCCCAAAAAGTAATAGAAATAGGTACCCATCACAAACCACAAAATGGTCAGGGGGCGGCTGGCGTCAAAGCTAGTCACGGGGATGAAAACAAAGCTAAGCAGCCGCCACACCTGGCCGTGGAGCACGGCGCTGGGGGAGAACATCAGGGCCCAGGTGGCGTAGCCCCGGGTGAAGATGTCCAGCACAAAGACGACGACGTTGCCGATGGCGATGTATTTCATCAGCTCTGAAAGGCCGAAGTTGGGGTGGTCATAGCAGAACCGGTCCAGCCAGCGGGAGATGGCTTTCATGGACATGCCTCCTCTTTCTTGTATAATATCACGATGCTGTAGGATGTTCTCCGCCCCCTGCGGGGGCGAGAACGCGTTCGTGTTCAGAAGACTTTAAAAAATATTCTACCCGCTTTCAGGGGGAAAGTCTATATCTAAACTGTGAATAATTCCGGCCCCAAAGCCTTTTTTTGCCCGGGGAAATGTGATAAGATAGTCCGGCAAGCATAAGCCGCCTGTTTTCGCGCGGCAGACTATATATTAAGGAGAATCCGCCATGAGTATCGTCAAAGACCCCAGTCTGGCCCCCTCCGGCCGCCAGAAGATCCAGTGGGTGCGGGACTTTATGCCCGCCCTGTCCGGCATTGAGGAGCGCTTCCGCCGGGAGAAGCCCTTTGCCGGGCTGACCATCGCCGTGTCCGTCCATCTGGAGGCCAAAACCGCCAACCTGGGCCTGGTGCTGCGGGAGGGCGGGGCCGACGTGCATCTCACCGGCTGCAACCCCCTGTCCACCCAGGATGATGTGGCCGCTGCCATGGCCGACCTGGGCGTGGACACCTATGGCGTCCACGGCGTCACCCCGGAGGAGTATGAAGATCTGCTGGTGGAGACCCTGAAGTGCCGCCCCCACCTGATCGTGGACGACGGCGGCGACCTCATCTCCCTGCTGGGGGGCAAGTGCGCCCAGTATGGGGACCGGCTCATCGCCGGGTGCGAGGAGACCACCACCGGCATCCACCGCTTGGTGGCCCGGGAGAAGGCGGGCATCCTGCCCTGCCCCATGATGGCGGTGAACGACGCCAAGGCCAAGCACTACTATGACAACAAATATGGCACCGGCCAGTCCTCCTGGGACGCCATCATGCACACCACCAACCTGATGGTGGCGGGCAAGACCGTGGTGGTGGCGGGCTATGGCTGGTGCGGCAAGGGCATCGCCATGCGGGCCAAGGGCATGGGGGCCGATGTGATCGTCACCGAGGTGGACCCCTTCAAGGCTCTGGAGGCCACCATGGAGAACTTCCGGGTCATGCCCATGGACCAGGCCGCCCGCCTGGGCGACATCTTCGTCACCGCCACCGGCTGCAAGGACGTGATCGTCCGGCGGCACTTCGACGTCATGAAAGACAACGCCATCCTGTGCAACTCCGGCCACTTCGACTGCGAGGTGGACGTGGCCGCCCTGGCGGACATGGCCCAGGAGAGCTTCCCCCGCCGGGCCAACATCCAGGGCTATCGCCTGGCCGACGGCCGCACCCTGAACGTGCTGGCGGAGGGCCGCTTAGTAAACCTGGCCGCGGGCAACGGCCACCCGGCGGAGATCATGGACATGTCCTTCGCCGTGCAGGCCCTGTCCCTGGAGTGGCTGGCCCGCCACCGTGACAGCCTGGAGAAGAAGGTCTATCAGGTGCCCGACGAGATCGACGACCAGATCGGCCGGGTGAAGCTGGCCGCCATGGGTCTGGCCATCGACCAGCTGACCCAGGAGCAGAAGGACTATCTGGCGGGCTGGGAAGCGTGATATAACATCATCGGCTTCGCCGCTGATTTGTTTGGAGGCAGACATGCACAACGAACTGACAAAAATGGACCTGAAAAAGATGCAGGAGGAGCTGGACTACCGCCGGATCACCCTGCGTCCCCAGCTGCTGGAGGAGGTCAAGGTGGCCCGCTCCTTCGGCGACCTGAGTGAAAACTTTGAGTATAAGGCGGCCAAGCGGGACAAAAACAAGAACGAGAGCCGCATCCGCTTTCTGGAGAACATGATCAAGACCGCCGTGGTCATCGAGGACCACTCAGGCAACGACACCGTGGGCCTTTACGACAAGGTGACGGTGTATCTGGAGGATGACGACGAGGAGGAGGTCTGGCAGGTGGTGACCACCGTGCGCCAGGACGTGCTCCACGGCCTCATCAGCAAGGAGTCCCCCATGGGCGCGGCCCTGATGGGAAAACGGGTAGGGGACCGCTTCCGGGTGCAGGTGAACAAGGACTATGGCTATTACGCCGTGGTCCGCGCCATCGAGAAGGGCCAGGATGACGGCAGCGCCCAGCTCAACCGCTACTAACGCCGCCTTACCTGGCGCAAGGATAAGATAAGACGATTTTTAGACGATTTTTGCTAAGACACGGGACCCCCGCTGTGCTAAGATATGCAAATGTAAGTGAGCGTTTCTTTCCCCGCAGCTGGAAGGGCGGAGGAAGAGACAAAAATCCGAAATTTTAAAAATGGAAAGAGGATATTGCAATGGCGATTCAGAATATCTTTGCTGTCGGCGCCGGCCTGATGGGCAGCGGCATCGCTCAGAACGCGATCACCTGCGGCTTCGACGTGACCCTGAACGACAAGCAGCAGGCCGCCGTGGAGCGCGCCCAGATGAACATCCAGAAGTCTCTGGAGCGTGAGGTCAGCAAGGGCCGCATGACTCAGGAGGCCATGGACGAGGCCCTGACCCACCTGACCGTGGACAGCAGCATGGAGGGCGCCAAGAAGGCCGACCTGGTCATCGAGGCCATTTACGAGAACCTGGAGGCCAAGCAGGCCGTGTTCACCGAGCTGGAAGAGCTGTGCCCCATGAACACCATCTTCGCTTCCAACACCTCCTCCATCTCCCTGACCGCTCTGGCCTCCGCCACCAAGCGTCCCTCCCGTGTGGTCGGTATGCACTTCTTCTCCCCCGTGCCCAAGATGAAGCTGTGCGAGGTCATCTTCGGCCTGCTCACCGAGCAGGACGTGCTGGACAGCATCAAGGCCGTGGGCGAGCGCATGGGCAAGACCCTGATCCTGGCCGACGATAAGCCCGGCTTCATCGTCAACCGCGCCCTGCTGCCCATGCTGAACGAGGCCTGCGTGATCGTTGGCTCCTACATCGGCTCCGTCGAGGATATGGACAACGGCATGAAGCTGGGCTGCAACCACCCCATGGGTCCCCTGGAGCTGGCCGACATGATCGGTCTGGACATCCTGCTGAACGTCATGAACGTCCTGTCCAAGGAGTATGGCGAGAAGTATCACCCCTCCCTGCTGCTGCGGAAGATGGTCACCGCCGGCTTCCTGGGCCGCAAGAGCGGCGCCGGCTTCTACATCTACGAGGACGGCAAGAAGGTGGGCGTCAACCCCGCCCTGCAGCGTGAGCACCACCTGGGCTGAGCGCTTCAGTCTGAAAACACACACAGGCCCGGCTCTGGAGACAGAGCCGGGCTTTTTACGTCTATACGAAAAAACCGCCAGGCCCGGGACGCGGGTCTGGCGGTCTTGCTGTTGTTATAAAAGCTCTTTAGAAGGGCAGGCCCAGGCCTCCGGTGAGCTTGGACATGGTCCCGGCGGCGTCCGCGTCGGCGGAGCGCATGGCCTCGTTCACGGCGGCCACGATCATGTCCTGGAGCATCTCCACGTCCTCGGGGTCCACGGCCTCCGGGTCGATGACCAGGTTCTTCAGCTCGTGCTTGCCGTTCACCGTGGCGGACACCACGCCGCCGCCGGCCGCCGCCTGATACTCCTTCTCCTGCAGCTCCTGCTGCATCTTCATCATGTCCTGCTGCATCTTCTGGGCCTGCTTGAGCATGTTCATGTTCATGCCGCCGCCCATGCCGGGCATCCGGCCGCCAAAACCTTTCGCCATTTCGTTCAAACTCCTTTAAATATTGATTGTTCAGGTCGCTTGTGAAAGCTCACTGGATGGTCACGTTGTCAAACTGCTCCCCAAAGGCCAGCAGGGCGTCCATGGCGTCCCCGGTGTCCTTCTGGGGCGGCTCCGCCTGCTGTTCAGCGGGCGCCGCGTTCGGTGCCGGGGCGGACACCGGCTCCTCCGGGGGCGGGGTGCCGCACACCACGCTGACCTGGGGGTCGCCGCCGAAGGAATCCGCCGCCGCCCGCTTCAGCCCCGCCAGCACGGCGGGCTTGTTCAGCATGGCCCGGGTGAATTCGCTGTCCGTCCACAGGGTCAGGCTGCCGTTTTTCCACACGCCGGTGACCTTTTGTGCATTGTTCAGATAGGGGTGTACCGTGGGCGGGATCTTGCCCTTCAGCCCCGCCGCAAAAGAGGGCCAAAAGGCCCGGTCTCCGTCAGCGGGACCGGCTGCGCTGGCCGCCGCCGAAGCCGTCCGCCGGGGGGCGGGCTGAGCCGCCGGTCTGGGGGTGGGACGGGAAGCAGGCCGCACAGGCTCCGCCTCGGGCACGTCGAAGACCCGCTCCATCTCCTCCGGGGCCGGAGGCTCCTCGGGCAGGGGGGGCCGCTCTTCCTCCCAGGGGGGGCGGTCCTCCTGCATCTGGGGCTTGGGCACGGGGACCGGACGGGGAGCCGGTCTCGGGGCAGGCTGGCTCTGGACCTGCGTCTGGGGCTGGGCGGGGATGCCGCCCTGGCTCAGGCGCTCCTCCAGCCGGGCCACCCGGGCGGCCAGACCGGCCAGGGACTGGTCCAGGCTCTCGTCGCACAGGCGAATGAGACACAGCTCGGTGTCCGTGCGGCGGTTGCCGCTGCGGGGCAGGTCAGCCAGGGCGCTCTGGAGCACGGTGAGCATTTGCAGCAGCCGTTGGGCGGTGAACTGCTCCCCCAGGGCGCGCATGGTCCCCTCGTCATAGCCGCCGGTGAGCAGAGACGCGCCCCCCTGGGGGGCCGTCTTTCGCAGCAGCAGGTCCCGGGCCAGGGCGGACAGCTCCCCCAATACGGAGGCCACGTCCTTCCCCCCGGCATACAGGCGGGCCAGGGTGTCTAAGGCGGCGGCGGTGTCCCGCCGGGCGATCTGGTCCATGAGGGCGGCGGTCTCCAGATTGCCCGCCAGGCCCAGCACGTCCAGAATCTCTTTCTCGTCTACTTTTGCCCGCCCGCCGGAGCACTGATCCAGCAGGGACAGGGCATCCCGCAGGCCGCCGTCGGCCAGCCGGGCCAGCAGGGCGGCCCCGTCGGCGGTGAGGTCGATGCCCTCCTCCTGGGCCACATAGCCCAGCCGCTGGGCGATCTGCCCGGGCAGGATGCGCTTGAAGGCGAACTGCTGGCACCGGGAGCGGATGGTCGCCGGGACCTTGTGCAGCTCGGTGGTGGCCAGGATGAACATCAGGTGGGAGGGCGGCTCCTCCAAGATTTTCAGCAGGGCGTTGAAGGCGGGGGTGGACAGCATATGCACCTCGTCCACGATATACACCCGCTTGCGCACGGCGGCGGGGGTGTACACCGCCTCGTCCCGCAGGGCGCGGACCTGGTCCACGCCGTTGTTGGAGGCGGCGTCCAGCTCCAGCACGTCTAAGATCGACCCGTTTTCAATGCCCAGGCAGGCGGGGCATTGGTTGCAGGGATTGCCGTTTTCCGGCTGCCGGCAGTTCACCGCCCGGGCCAGGATCTTGGCGCAGGTGGTCTTGCCCGTGCCCCGGGTGCCGGTGAACAGATAGGCGTGGGACAGCCGGTCCCCGGCCACCTGCTGCTTCAGGGTCTCGGTGATGTGGTCCTGGCCCACCACATCGTCAAAGGTGCGGGGCCGCCACTTGCGGTATAGAGCCTGATACATTCTGTTTCCCCCCTGAAAGCTGATAAAAAACACGGCGCAGAGCGAGGCCGCACACCGGCCTTTGAAGCGTGGGATATGCCTGGTACCTGAACAGCCGGCTCAAGAGCAGTGACCCCGCGGCACACGCGGCAGGCCGCTTAGTGCTGCTCGGTTCCCCGCCTGACACGGTTCACGGAGCCGCGTTGCGCGGGACCGGTCTATCATCGCTGCTTATTCAGGTCAAACGACACATCCACACGTCCGGGGGCCGGGATTCATCCCCGCTATAGCGGATTGCGGGTCTAGGGCACCGCTATCTCCCCGACTAGTGCGGCCTCGCTCCGCGCCGAAGCTCGGAACAAAGGTAGATTATATTATACTATGGGTTTGGAAATTTATCAACTAGAAAATCATCCAGAATCAGAATTTAAAATTTCTATATTTTCCCGTTTCCTGTCATTGTGAGAATGTCCTGTTGCCACTTCCCCGTTTTTACGTTATGATATCCTCAAAGAGACCAGATGAGACATAGGAGGAACACGCATGAAGATCATGGCCATTGATTATGGCGACGCCCACACCGGGGTCGCTTTTTCCGACCCCACGGGGTTTTTGACCGGGACCACCACTACCATCCACAGCCGCAGCGCCGACGTAGTGCTGTCTGAGCTGGCCCGGCTGGTGCGGGAGCAGGGTGCGGAGGAGATCGTGATGGGCTTTCCCCGGAACATGGACGGCACCGAGGGCCCCCGGGCGGAGCTGTACCGCGCCTTCGCGGGCCGGGTGGAGGAGGCCACGGGCCTGAAGCCCGTCCTGTGGGACGAGCGGCGCACCACCGTGGACGCCCACCGCATTTTACAGCAGGCGGGCAAGAACGCCAAAAAGCGCAAGAAGACGGTAGACGCGGTAGCCGCCTCCCTCATTCTGGAGGGCTACCTGGACTATAAACGCCTACAGAAGTAACAACAGGAGGTATTATTATGCTGAAAGTTCACGTTAAGTATCATCTGAAGCCGGGCACTCGGGACGCTTTTCTGGCCGGTATCACAGAGAAGACCCTTCAGGACGCCGTGCTGCATGAGGACGGCTGCCTGAAGTATGACTACTCCCCCGTGGCCGACGACCCCGACCAGGTCCTGCTGGAGGAGGAGTGGACCAGTCTCCAGGCCCAGCAGATCCACCTGAAGCAGCCCCACATGGCCCGCATCGCCGCGCTGAAGGACCAGTACATGGACCACATGGACCTGGACATGGAGGAGGTCTGAGCCCTCCGCCATAAGACCGACCCCAAACCGCCCCGAGCCGCTTAAGGCTCCGGGGCGGTTTTTTATATGGCGTCAGGACGGATACCGAAGCCGGAAGGAATATGGTATATTGAACAATTTTGTAACAGATTATCTACACGATTTTCGCCTTATTGACAACTTCACCGCAATCTGCAATAATGATTGAAAACAGAAGTACAAGCATTCTGATCAGAACAGGAGGTTTCTTATGAAAAAGATTTTGAAGATTTCCTTCCCGCTCGGACTCATTCTCTTGGTCACGGGCCTGTCGATCTTCCTCGTGTTTCTTTTCTCGTCTCTGGTCGGTTTTTTCATTGGCGACTATTTCTTTCATAATCCAGATGAGTTTCGCTCCCTCATCGCCAATACCGGAATGGTGCCCCTTCTCGTTCTAAGTATCCTAATGTACCTGATCGGCGTCGCCCTTATCCTTTACCACGCATATGACCGCCGCAGACCTAAGTCTGAGCAGCCCCCTCAGGAGAGCTGACCGTCATCATCTTTTCCTTCAACCAATTCCCACAAAACTGGGGCCCCAACCTGACCGGGCTGGGGCCTTTTTGTTTTATCCTGTCAAAAAGTTGAAAAAGAGGCCCTTTCCCATGAAAAAGCTCAAAAAATAGCAATATGCAAGCAATCGTTGCGCAGATGTAACCCGGATGTGGTTTACTTTTGCACAGGTTTTAAGCTAAGCTGAGTACAAGAATTAGGAGAAAACATGGAACTGAATGAAAAGCTGCTCTCTTTGCGGAAAAAGAACAAACTGACCCAAGCTCAGGTGGCCGAAACACTGGATGTCTCCCGCCAGGCCATCTCCAACTGGGAAACGGGGGCTGTGCTCCCATCCACAGACAACCTAAAAGCGCTCAGCCGTCTTTACCAGGTCCCGGCGGACTCTCTGTTGAATGACGACACTGACCTATTTGCAGGCTCCGTCGAAAAAACAGCAGAGAACAACAATACAAATAGTAAATTTAGTATATTGAAAAAAACGTAGAGCAATCATTTTGATTTATCTGCTCACCATTTTTCTGGTCGTTGCGCTCTCCGTTGCGGCGACGCTGTTCGTGCTGTGGGCAAGGGAACCCAAGGCCATTGATCTGTATGACCTGGACTCTATACCCGTCTCTGAACTCAACATTGAATATGGCAGTTTTTTATAAAACACGTTTTGGGGACATAACATTATGCGAATCATAAAAATTTTACTGATAATCGTGGGGACCAGAGTTATTTGAGTATCTATTTTCGGAAGAGACCCCAGTGATTTTGGTCAAAGCACACTGGCCGAATACATGATCGGCAGCTTGTACTATGTAACAGTTATCCTGTTATTGTATCTATTCCGGGATAAGAAAAAATAGGTTACAGCAAAGGTCTATTTGATACTGCTTTCACGAATCGTTCGAAAAAAGCAGAAATATCTACGAAAAAACCAAATATGCAAGCAATACTTGCGGGGGTGTAAGCGAATGGTGCTTTACATCCCCGCGGGCTTTATGCTACGGTACAGGGGAAAGAAGGTGCAGAAATGGAATTGAAAGACAAGCTGGTCTCCCTGCGCAAGGCCAAAAATCTCAGCCAGGCCACGGTGGCGGAATCGCTGTATATCTCCCGCCAGGCCATCTCCAACTGGGAGACGGGGACCGTGCTCCCCTCCACGGAAAATTTAAAATGTTTGAGCCGCCTGTACCAGGTGCCGGTGGACTATCTCCTCAAC
>OJPN01000756.1_pt1 | contig 26493 bp, 10 predicted proteins | sample 1598511 | NCBI WGS metagenome assembly OJPN01 (sample SAMN03922485, study PRJEB24848) | human gut metagenome | isolation source: stool sample | host: Homo sapiens | place: Germany | collected 2011-05
TCAGGCTAATAGTCGCATTGTTGCCGGTATTTGTGCCAGTCCAGCTTGCGCTATTTGTCAAAGTGATATTGGCATTCGCGCCGCCGTTTGCGCCGCTCCAGGTTGCTTTATCTGCCTTAACGGTTACGCCATCTGCAGTATTGCCTTTGCTCCAGCTTGCTCCATTAGTCAATGTAATATCTGCATTGGCTCCGCTGTTCGCACCATTCCATGTAGAACCATCCAGCTTAATCGTGCTGCCTGCACCACTGCTGTCGCCGGTCCAGGTTGTACCATTTGTCAGTGTCGCGTTCAGCTTGCCGGTGTTGGCTCCGTTCCAGGTACCCTTGCTCAGGCTCATGGTAGTGTTGCCTGCATTATCGCCGCTCCACGCTGCGCCTTCCTTGAAGTTCAGCTCTACGCTGCCGTCAGCATCTGTTGCCACATTGCCGTCCAGCTTGCTGAGGTTCTTGGCGGTAACCTTAGCACCCTTGCCGTCAGCAGTAACGTCGCTGCCAATGGTGGTATCTGCAGAATCAATTGTTACTGTGCTGTTCGCGCCATCTGCGTTAACTGCACCTGTAATAGCTACGCTGTCAGTTCCGTTAATGCTTACTGCTGCATTCGCGCCGCTGGCGCTCACTGCACCGTTGACCTTAGCAGCCTTCGTTGCCTTAATATTTACGACATTATTCGTGCTTACGTCACCGTTCAGCGTTGCATTAACTGCAGTAATCTCTACCTTGCTGTTGTTGGCGTTGATTGCTTTCGCACCACTTACTGTCAGGCTGCCTACGTTCTGAACTGTCAGTGTACCGCCGGTTGTTGCGATACCATCACCGCTGTTGGCAGTAATAGTCAGATCGTGGTTGTTCAGCTTCAAGGTTGTATCCTTAGCTGTAGTAACTGCACTGCTGTCGGTAGTAATAGTTGTTGCGTCTTTCGTAAAGTTGTAGATATTGTTATCGATTGTGTTGGAGAGCACGCCGGCCTTACGGTATTCCTTATCTGTCAGATGCTCGCCTGTAATGCTCGTTACAAAGGCTGTTCTGTCCTGTTCTGTCGGATATACAGGACCAGGCGTTACAGTCTTGTGGTCCGCACTGCCCTGACCGGTCGTCTTGTCATAGACAATACCTGCGGTCTGCTTAGCAACAGAGGTTGCTGTCAGGCCTTCGGCTATTTTCACGGTGCCGTTCAGGTTATTTTCTGCACCACCAATTGCACCAGTGTAGAACAGCTTGCCTGCCAGTGCATCCAGTGCTTCGTTAATCTTATCCTCATCCGTCGTATCTACGCCGGTGTTATCCGTCAGCATGGTAATCTTGCTGCCGTTCTTAGCATTGTTGACAGTAAAGTTACCGCCGTATACTTCGTCCGGATTACTGCTGTTATGCTTATAGATGACAGTTGCGTCACCGCTGTAGCTGCCGATGGTTACGCTAGCTGCAGCGTTAGTCATATCAACTATGCCGTTAGTAGCATTGAAGCTCTTCAGGCTGCTTGCACCGCTGTTGTTCCAGGTACTGCCGTTAAGCGTGAGAGCAAAGTCTGCACTAGTGCTTGCACCTGTCCAGATGCTGCCATTTGTCAATACTGCACTGCCTGCAGTACTTGTACTGCCGTTCCACTTGCTGTTATCGGCAGTCAGGCTCAGACCTGCGCCACTGTTGTCACCAGTCCAGCTGCTGTCTGTCAGGCTAATAGTCGCATTGTTGCCGGTATTTGTGCCAGTCCAGCTTGCGCTATTGCTCAAAGTGATATTGGCTTTTGCACCGCCGTTAGCTCCTGTCCAAGCTGCTTTATCTGCTTTCACAGTTACGTCGTCTGCAGTATTGCCTTTAGTCCAGCTTGCGCCGTTGGTCAAAGTTACATTTGCATTTGCACCGCTGTTCATACCGCTCCAGCTAGAAGCATCCAGCTTAATCGTGCTGCCTGCACCACTGCTGTCACCGGTCCAGGTTGTACCATTTGTCAGCGTTGCGTTCAGCTTGCCGGTATTCGCTCCGTTCCAGGTGCCCTTGCTCAGGCTCATGGTAGTATTGCCGCTGTTATCGCCGCTCCAGCTTGCACCTTCCTTGAAGTTCAGCTCTACGCTGCCGTCAGCATCTGTTGCCACATTGCCGTTCAGCTTGCTGAGGTTCTTGGCTGTAACCTTCGCACCCTTGCCGTTAGCAGTAATGTCGCTGCCTATGATAGTATCAGCAGAATCAATTGTTACTGTGCTGTTCGCGCCATCTGCGTTAACTACACCTGTAATAGCTACGCTGTCAGTTCCGTTAATGCTTACTGCTGCATTCGCGCCGCTGGCGCTCACTACACCGTTGACCTTAGCAGCTTTCGCTGCTTTGATTGTTACAGTGTTATTCGTAGTCACATCACCGTTCAGTGTTGCGTTAACTGCAATAATCTCTACCTTGCCGTTGTTGGCGTTGATTGCTTTCGCACCACTTACTGTCAGGTTACCTGCATCCTGAACTGTCAGCTTGCCACCGGTTGTTGCGATACCATCACCGCTGTTAGCAGTAATCGTCAGATCGTGGCTGTTCAGCTTCAAGGTTGTATCCTTAGCTGTAGTAATTGCACTGCCAGCGGTCGTAATCGTGGTTGCGTCTTTCGTGAAGTTGTAGATGTTATTATCGACGGTGTTGGAGAGCACGCCGGCCTTACGGTATTCCTTATCGGTCAGATGCTCGCCGGTAATGCTTGTTACAAAGGCTGTTCTGTCCTGTTCGCTCGGATATACAGGACCAGGCGTTACAGTCTTGTGGTCCGCACTGCCCTGACCTGTTGTCTTGTCGTAGACAATGCCTGCTGTCTGTTTAGCAACAGAGGTTGCTGTCAGGCCTTCGGCTATCTTAACGGTGCCGTTCAGGTTATTTTCTGCACCACCAATTGCACCAGTGTAGAACAGCTTGCCTGCCAGTGCATCCAGTGCTTCGTTAATCTTATCCTCATCCGTCGTATCTACGCCGGTGTTATCCGTCAGCATAGTAATCTTGCTGTTGGCTGCTGCCTTGTTAACGGTAAAGTTACCGCCGTGTACTTCACCCGGATTGCTGCTGTTGTGCTTGTAGATGACAGTTGCGTCACCGCTGTAGCTGCCGATGGTTACGCTAGCTGCAGCGTTAGTCATATCAACTATGCCGTTAGTAGCATTGAAGCTCTTCAGGCTGCTTGCACCGCTGTTGTTCCAGGTGCTGCCGTTCAGTGTCAGGCTGAAGTCTGCACTAGTGCTTGCGCCTGTCCAGATGCTGCCGTTTGTCAGTGTTGCGTTGCCGGCTGCACTCGTGCTGCCGTTCCACTTGCTGTTGTTGGCAGTAAGGCTCAGACCTGCGCCACTGTTGTCACCAGTCCAACTGCTGTCTGTCAGGTTTACTGTTGCGTTGCTACCAGTGTTCGCGCCGTTCCAGCTTGCGCTATTGCTCAAAGTGATATTGGCATTCGCGCCGCCGTTTGCGCCGCTCCAGGTTGCTTTATCTGCCTTAACGGTTACGCCGTCTGCAGTATTGCCTTTGCTCCAGCTTGCGCCGTTGGTCAAAGTAATATCTGCCTTGGCACCGCTGTTCATGCCATTCCAAGTAGAAACGTCCAGTTTAATTGTGCTGCCTGCGCCGCTACTGTCACCGGTCCAGCTTGTGCCGTTCGTCAGCGTTGCGTTCAGCTTGCCGGTGTTGGCTCCGTTCCAGTTGCCCTTGCTCAGGCTCATGGTAGTGTTGCCAGCGTTATCGCCGCTCCACGCTGCGCCCTCCTTGAAGTTCAGCTCCACGCTGCCGTCGGCATCTGTTGTAACATCTCCGTCCAGCTTGCTGAGGTTCTTGGCGGTAACCTTAGCACCCTTGCCATTAGCAGTAATATCGCTGCCGATGATGGTATCAGCAGAATCAATCGTTACTGCTGCATTTGCACCGTCAGCATTTACTGCACCGCTAATTGCTGCGCTGTCAGTTCCGTTAATGCTTACTGCTGCATTTGCGCCATTTGCGCTCACTGCACCGTTGACCTTCGCAGCCTTCGTTGCCTTAATATTTACGACATTATTCGTGCTTACGTCACCGTTCAGCGTTGCATTAACTGCAGTAATCTCTACCTTGCTGTTGTTGGCGTTGATTGCTTTCGCACCACTTACTGTCAGGCTACCTACGTTCTGAACTGTCAGCGTACCGCCGGTTGTTGCGATACCGTCACCGCCGTTAGCAGTAATCGTCAGATCGTGGTTGTTCAGCTTCAAGGTAGTATCCTTAGCTGTAGTAATTGCACTGCTGTCGGTTGTAATCGTAGTTGCGTCTTTCGTGAAGCTGTAGATATTGTTATCTACTGTGTTGGAGAGTACGCCGGCCTTACGGTATTCCTTATCAGCGAAGTGCTCACCGGTAATGCTTGTTACAAAGGCTGTTCTGTCCTGTTCGGTCGGATATACAGGTCCCGGCGTTACAGTCTTGTGGTCCGCACTGCCCTGACCGGTCGTCTTGTCATAGACAATACCTGCGGTCTGCTTAGCAACAGAGGTTGCTGTCAGGCCTTCGGCTATTTTCACGGTGCCGTTCAGGTTATTTTCTGCACCACCAATTGCACCAGTGTAGAACAGCTTGCCTGCCAGTGCATCCAGTGCTTCGTTAATCTTATCCTCATCCGTCGTATCTACGCCGGTGTTATCCGTCAGCATAGTAATCTTGCTGTTGGCTGCTGCCTTGTTAACGGTAAAGTTACCGCCGTGTACTTCAGCAGGATTGCTGCTGTTGTGCTTGTAAATGACTGTTGCGTCACCGCTGTAGCTGCCGATGGTTACGCTAGCTGCAGCGTTAGTCATATCAACTATGCCGTTAGTAGCATTGAAGCTCTTCAGGCTGCTTGCGCCACTGTTGTTCCAGGTGCTGCCGTTCAGCGTAAGAGCAAAGTCTGCACTGCTGCTTGCACCGTTCCAGATACTGCCGTTTGTCAAAGTTGCACTGCCTGCAGTATTTGTACTGCCGTTCCACTTGCTGTTGTCGGCAGTAAGGCTCAGACCTGCGCCACTGTTGTCTCCGCTCCAGCTGCTGTCTGTCAGATTTACTGTTGCGTTGCTGCCAGTGTTTGCGCCAGTCCAGCTTGCGCTATTGCTCAAAGTGATATTGGCATTCGCACCGCCGTTTGCTCCTGTCCAGGCTGCTTTATCTGCTTTCACAGTTACGCCGTCTGCAGTATTGCCTTTAGTCCAGCTTGCTCCATTGGTCAATGTAATATCTGCATTGGCTCCGCTGTTCGCACCATTCCAGCTAGAAGCATCCAGCTTAATTGTGCTTCCTGCTCCACTGCTGTCGCCTGTCCAGGTTGTACCATTTTTCAGCGTTGCGTTCAGCTTGCCGGTATTAGCTCCGTTCCAGCTGCCCTTACTCAGGCTCATGGTAGTATTGCCTGCATTGTCGCCGCTCCAGCTTGCACCTTCCTTGAAGTTCAGCTCTACGCTGCCGTCGGCATCTGTTGTAACATCTCCGTCCAGCTTGCTGAGGTTCTTGGCTGTAACCTTCGCACCCTTGCCATTAGCAGTGATATCGCTGCCGATGGTGGTATCTTCGGAATCAATCGTTACTGCTGCATTTGCGCCATTTGCACTCACTGCACCGTTGACCTTCGCAGCTTTTGTTGCTTTGATATTTACAGCATTATTTGTAGTTACGTCACCATTCAGCGTTGCATTCACTGCAGTAATCTCTACATTGCTGTTATTGGCATTGATTGCTTTCGCACCAGTTACAGCAAAGTTGCCTGCATTCTGAACTGTCAGCGTACCGCCTGTTGTTGCGATACCATCACCGCTGTTAGCAGTAATCGTCAGATCGTGGTTGTTCAGCTTCAAGGTTGTATCCTTAGCTGTAGTAATTGCACTGCTGTCGGTAGTAATAGTTGTGGCATCTTTCGTGAAGTTATAGATATTGTTATCTACTGTGTTGGAGAGTACGCCAGCCTTACGGTATTCCTTATCGGTCAGATGCTCACCGGTAATGCTTGTCACAAAGGCTGTTCTGTCCTGTTCTGTCGGATATACAGGTCCCGGCGTTACAGTCTTGTGGTCCGCACTGCCCTGACCGGTTGTCTTGTCATAGACAATACCTGCTGTCTGCTTTGCAACAGAAGTTGCTGTCAGGCCTTCGGCTATCTTCACGGTGCCGTTCAGGTTATTTTCTGCACCACCAATTGCACCAGTGTAGAACAGCTTGCCTGCCAGTGCATCCAGTGCTTCGTTAATCTTATCCTCATCCGTCGTATCTACGCCGGTGTTATCCGTCAGCATGGTAATCTTGCTGTTGGCTGCTGCCTTGTTAACAGTAAAGTTACCGCCGTGTACTTCAGCAGGATTGCTGCTGTTGTGCTTGTAAATGACTGTTGCGTCACCGCTGTAGCTGCCAATCGTTACGCCGGCTGCTGCATTAGTCATGTCAACTATGCCGTTAGTAGCATTGAAGCTCCTCAGGCTGCTTGCACCGCTGTTGTTCCAGGTACTGCCATTCAGTGTAAGCGCAAAGTCTGCACTAGTGCTTGCACCTGTCCAGATGCTGCCATTTGTCAATACTGCACTGCCTGCAGCACTCGTGCTGCCGTTCCACTTGCTGTTGTCGGCAGTCAGGCTCAGACCTGCGCCGCTGTTGTCTCCGCTCCAGCTGCTGTCTGTCAGGCTAATAGTCGCATCGTTGCCGGTATTTGTGCCAGTCCAGCTTGCGCTATTGCTCAATGTAATGTTAGCTTTTGCACCGCCGTTAGCTCCTGTCCAGGTGGATTTATCTGCCTTTACAGTTACTCCGTCTGCGGTATTGCCTTTGCTCCAGCTTGCGCCGTTGGTCAAAGTAATATCCGCATTGGCACCGCTGTTCGCACCATTCCATGTAGAAGCGTCCAGTTTAATCGTGCTGCCTGCACCACTGCTGTCGCCGGTCCAGGTTGTACCATTTGTCAGTGTTGCGTTCAGCTTGCCGGTGTTGGCTCCGTTCCAGGTGCCCTTGCTCAGGCTCATGGTAGTGTTGCCTGCATTGTCGCCACTCCACGCTGCGCCTTCCTTGAATTTCAGCTCTACGCTGCCGTCGGCATCTGTTGTAACATCGCCGTCCAGCTTGCTGAGGTTCTTGGTTGTAACCTTCGCACCCTTGCCATTAGCAGTAATATTGCTACCGATGGTGCTATCAGCTGAATCAATCGTTACTGCCGCATTTGCGCCATTTGCGCTCACTGCACCGCTAATTGCTGCGCTTGCAGTTCCGTTAATGCTTACGCTGCTGTTTGCGCCGTTAGCATTTACTGCACCGTTCACCTTCGCAGCTTTTGTTGCTTTGATATTTACGACATTATTTGTGCTTACGTCACCGTTCAGCGTTGCGTTGACTGCAGTAATCTCTACCTTGCTGTTATTGGCATTGATTGCTTTCGCACCACTTACTGTCAGGCTGCCTACGTTCTGAACTGTCAGCGTACCGCCGGTTGTTGCGATACCGTCACCGCTGCTGGCAGTAATCGTCAGATCGTGGCTGTTCAGCTTCAAGGTTGTATCTTTGGCTGTAGTAACTGCGCTGCCAGCTGTCGTAATCGTGGTTGCGTCTTTCGTGAAGTTGTAGATATTGTCAGTATCAGGGAGTACACCCGCATCCCTATATTCCTTGTCTGTTACATAATCACCGGTTACAGTTGATTTAAAATCTGTCTTAGACTGTACATTAGGAATGCTTGTACCATAATCAACGGTTGCTTTATCAAGGCTGCCCTGACCGGTTTTACTATCATAACCAATATTACCGGCAAATTTAGTTGCTGATGCAGACGTAAGTCCCTCAGCAATTTTTACATAACCATCAAGATTTTTTTCACCATTTAAGTATCCGGTATAATACAGCTTATTAGCCAAAGCATTCAAGGCGTCATTGATGGCATATTTATTGGTAGTCTCCAAACCGTTAGAATCAGTCAGCAAAGTAATGCCAGAACCGTTAGTCGCTGCGCCAATTGTAATATCGCCACCATTAATTTTGGTAACATCATTTGCATCATGCTGATAAACAAACGTAGCCTTACCATTATATTTATTAATAGTGAGATTTCCTGCAGCTGCATCCGTCATATCAACTGTAGTACCGCCACCGGCCGCCACAGCTGCAGCCTTTCTCATTTTGCTGACACTGCCGGCATTAAAGCTGTCAAGAACATTATCTCCTTTTAGTTGCCAAAGGCTGTCACCATGCATATTCAGCGTACTGCCGCTACCAATGACATTACCGCTCCAGCTGCTGCCATTATTCAGAGTTACAGAAGATCTGTCACCCCTGATATTTCCCTGATAAGCAGAATTATCAAGTGTGAGCTGCAAATCGCTGCCACTGCTGTCACCGGTCCAGCTTGCCTTATTTTTCAGGGTAACAACAGCCTTACTGCCATCATTTTTACCATTCCAAGCGGATGCATTCAGCGTTACATTAGTTCCCGCGCCCTTATTATCACCGGTCCAGGCAGAATCGGTTGCATTAACCACCATATTGCTGCCGCTGTTGTTGCCAGTCCAGATTGCTTTGTCTTTCAGAGCCAGATTTACATTATCACCACTGTTATTGCCATGCCAATCGCCTTTTTCTAAAAGGAAGTTTTTATCTGCATCAGTGTTATCGCCCTCGGGAGTTTCAGTCTGCACACTGATTTTTTCACCCAGGCTTCCCTGTCCAGTGGTATCGCTGTATTTAACACTGCCTACATATTTAGCTGCGGAAGCTGCTGTCAGACCTTCGGCAATCTGTACCTGTCCGTCCAGATTTCTGCTGCCATTGACATAATCTGTATAATAAAGCTTATTGGCCAAAGCATCGAGAACCTTATTAACAGTTGCTTCAGAAGATGTATTTACGCCGTTGCTGTCCGTGCGCAAAGCTACAGCAGAGCCGGGTTCAGCAGTCTTCACCGTAAAATTGCCACCCAAAATATTTTCCGGGTTACTGTTATCATGCTCATAAATAACCATAGTATTACCGCTGTATTTGTCTATGGTTATATCCTTGCTGCCACTCTTCTGGAAAATAACGCCTGCAGCACCTGCACTGCCACCTGTAAGTTTGCTGATATGGCTTGCTCCATTGCTGCCGACATCCTCATTATCCTGTGAATAGCGGGTATTGTTGGCCTGGTTTATCCAGCTTGCACCGTTTTGCAGCCACATATTGACCGTACCGCCATTATCTACAATGCCGCGCAGATAAGAATCATCCGTAGTCAAAGCTACATTTACCGTACCTGTTTTCAACGCGAAGATATCACCGCCAAGCTTAACGCTGTTATTGCCGGCCACTGTGCCATCTTTACCGGTATTGACGTTAATGGTTCCCTGATATGCTCCCAAGGTGTAGTAACCATAATTCATACCCTTAGGAACATTAATCTCGCCACCGCCAATAGAAACCGTACTGTTCTTGGCATTCGTTGTAATACCATTGCCATACACATCCATATCAGCAGTACCGCTGACATCTACACGGCTGTTCTCAACCTGTGTAAGAATACCGGCGTTGTTAAAGCGCGACAACACATTATCTGCATTTATAGGAATACCCCATGTTTCGCTGTCAGAGCCCTTTATAGTCAGATTGCCATTAATCGTAATTGTATTGGCAACATCAGAAGCATAGCTGGCTTCACCCCAACGGTCTGTTTTCTGTACAGCAACGCCATTACCGCCGTAGCTACCGTTCATAGAGATATTAACATCTCCGTTAACAGTAATCTTGCTGGCAGCCGATTTGCCGGCATCATTCATGATAGCATTATTCAAGGAATTACCATTCACAGCGCCAATAGTAATAATATTCAGCTTACCTGCATTAATAGTAACACTCTTACCATTGCCGGCATAAACACCGACAGGTGTAGCAACACTGTTCTGTACCTGCAGCTGCAAAGTATTGCTGCCGGCGTTGACAGTAACATCATTACCGTCATGCGCATAAACAGCAGCCAGAATATTATTGCTTAAATCAGCCTGTGTTTTCCATGCATTAGGCTTCAGGCTGATAGTTTTATCAGCAGTAAATGTATAAACACTGTTATCACTGCTGACACCGCTGTAAACGGAACTGTCAGCATCTGTGCCGCTGATGCGTTGGAAATAATCGCCTGTTTTACTATTGGCATTGATGTTGACAATCTTTGTTGTAGTCACAGAAGGAGATGTAAGCCCTTCTTCCCGTGAGGTTGTCAGCAAAGCCTTGTTGCCGAAAACAGTATCACCGGAAAGCAAGGAAACAGAGTTAAATGTGTGGTAGGAGGTATTCCCTGCCAACGTATAGGCACTCCAGGTATAGGTAGGCTTAACAGCACCATCGGTATAAACTACGATATCATTGCCAAATTCGCCCCAGACACGCTTAGTATAATATTCGGCAAACAGCTTATTGAACCAACCGGTGCCTACACCGGTATTGCCGCCGCCCTCTGTATTGCCTTCAACAACAATTTCCCAATCTACAGGGTTATCCGAGCTCAGATTAGCCACTGTAGTTTTATAAACCTTCAGATTACTGCCGCCGCCACCGGTTGCCAAATTATATGCCAGGATATAGGCGGTACCATTAGGCCAGACAGTCATATCACGAAAATCAAGGCCATTACTCTTGACGTTTTCCGGCAATACTACAGATTTAGATTCCTGATTCAGAACATTATTGTTAATCGTGGCCAAAGTTATAGCAGATTCACTATTGCCGTGTCCTACATATTGGTAACCGCCGATACCTGTATGCAGCAGTATATCATTATAATTGTTCAGTTTAACCGAGTCAGGATTACGTGCACTGCAGGTATAATTAACATATTCCAGACTACCGTCATCCTTTATCTGATATTGCATAATTATACTGTCATCATAAGGATCATAACCACCCTTAGGATTGATGCTGACAACTACATAAAGCTGTCCGTTTTTGACAACCATGCCTTCGCCATGCACCCAGCCCGGAGAACTGTAACTCATGCCGCAGTACTTATTAAGATCCTCCATCAGATTACGGGATTTGCTGACCTCTTCGGTCAAAACATTCTTATCGTACTTTACAACGCCGATAGTACCTAAATCATAATCACCGACATAGATATATCCATTATGACCGGCTGCGGAATGCGGGTTGGCACCTTTGGTAATGATGCCGGATGGATAAACCTCATCCTTACTCCAGGTTGTATCGGCACCGATTACCTTCGAGGGAATCAAATCAACTGTACTATAATTGTACTGACGCAGCAAAAACATGCTTTTGCCATCCAGCACAAAGCTATAGGTGCCGGGATCCTTATTCAAGGATTCAATTACTGCTACATTTGCTTTGCTGTCAACCTTATCGGTAACACGTGAGCCGGTAATAGCAGTCATATTGCTGGCACCATAGTTAGAAGGAACAGTTATCAACAGATTGGCTGCGAAAGCGCTGCCGCCAATCATCCATCCACCCATTATCGAGGCTAAAATCGCCGCCTTTTTACTTTTACTGAACTTACGCATTGATAATTCCCCCTTTAGAACTGATAACGCGCTGTAACATAATAGGTGCGTCCCTGTATCGGAAATTCCGGATTAATATAGCCGGGAACCATGAACGCTGCATCACTGCGAATTTTAGATTTAGGACCTTTATTGAAAATGTCATTGCAGCCAAATGTCAGCTGCCAATTTTTCTTCGGCATCCACTTCAGGCCGCTATTCATAACAAACAGCGAGCATACCGGTTTGCCGGACAGATACGGTGACAGCTTGCCACTCGTTGCTTTATTGTAATAAGTGAAGTATTCATCTGTATAATGTCCTTCGGCAAAGAGCGAGAACTTCTCCGAAGGTCTGTAGGTCAGGCGGATATTCCCCTCCCATTCCGGCTGGTAGGTCGGCCATACCGGAGCGTATTCACCAAACTGCGTAGCCGTATGCTTGTTATAGGCGCTGGTATTAAGGTAAGTTACCTGTAAATCAAGATCGAATTTATTCCATTTAAAGCTGCTCTGCAATTCAATGCCATGAGATTTACCCTTATTATCATTAAAATAAGACCAATAATCCTTGCCTGCACGCTCCAACTGCAGCATATTGGTAGAATCGCGCCAATAATAAGTCAATGTAGTAGAGTTGTCTGCTCCAAACAGCTTGTTATGCATAATCGCACTGATATCAAACTGCTTGCCTTCTTCCGGCACAGGGAACATTGCACCTTCACCATTATGATTCCGCGGAGCAGGCAGGATGCCGGCACCGTCACCGGCAATTTCCGCCATGTTCAGCAAACGGTAATAGGTTCCGCCCGTCATACGCAGAGTAAGGTTTTCATTTACTTCTTTCTTCAAAGCCAGCTGCCATGTTGCCTTACCCTTGGTCTGCGAATCCTTAGGATGAATCCAGCTTGCCTGCCCATCGGTAAAGCGCTTGCCATCACTGAAGCCGGTAATTTTCGATTGGTTATAACGTACGCTCGGCGTAAAAATCCAGGTACCTTCTTTATCTAAGGTAATAGAATCTTGCAGTTGTACGTTGAACAGCTCCTGCTCATAACGGTTACGGATTTGAGCGGAAAGGAAATTCTGACTGGCCTGTCCACCTAAAATTTTAGCCATGTTGGAACCGTCTATATCCAGGCCTTCTTTGGAATAGTTAATCAAAAAGTCCAGCATATTGTTATCGTTCAGCTTGTAACCGCCATCAATCTGAGCTGTGTATTTGTTAGATTTATAACGGCTCCATTCGCGCAACGGCTGGTTCTGCATATCCCATTCACTGTTCGGATACGCTGTATTGATATGCTCGGCCCGATATTTTTTATTCTGATACATGTAGTCAAGCATCCAGCCCCATTCAAGCTTGCCAACCTCCTGACGGTTCTGCAGCATCAGGCTGGCACTGTTCTGTTTCTGTCTGCGGCTGTCATAATAATATCTGTCGCTCAAATCAACGCCATTATTATAAACCGCCGCATTGACATCACCCAGCCATACACTGTCCGGCATATGTCTGTCCAAGGTATCATATGTGCCTTTGATAACCCAATTTTTATTTTGCCATTTAACAATTGTGCTGGTCTTTTCATAGTCATTATATTTTCTGTATCTGGTAGCATCAGCTGCTTCCTTCTGTTTTTGTTTTAATTTTTCCAAAGACTCTTTTCTGCCGGCCTGATTTTTATTTTTATCAGGATCCGCATCATTCGTCCACTTATCTATATTATTCTGAACTACTTTATCGCCATACTCTTTAAGAATTTCTTCCTTGATTTCAGGTGTAAGAACACCTTCGCCGAAGGAACTGCCGATCCAGTCATATTGCAGCGCCTCATGCCAGTCACTGTCATCATAGCCTCTTTTAAGATACTCATCCTTAAGACCTCTGTCTACCACCTGTTGTTCAATTAAATACAGATTGGAATTGCCGACATCTTTTTTCGCATATTCATACCTGTTGTCATAGATAGCATCCTTCAGGCTGTCGCTTCTTACAAATCCCAACCAGGCATCATTATTTGCTTTATAGTAATCTATTTGTTCCTGCTGCAGATTTATTACAGCACCTTTGGTCATATAATCGATGGTTTCATTATTAAAATTATCGATTACTTTCTGCTGACCTGCTATCTGCTGCTCACCATATGGCAAATATCTTTCCGCAGCATAGTTTTTATACTTGAAATCTCCGTCGCTGGATTCATAGTTAGTGCCAACCATTAACGAACCATCCCCCAGAGGAGCTGTTATTTCCATAGAGCCTCTTTTGCCACCATAAGAGCTTTTGCCAACCTCTAAGGATACATTTGTTGTTTCCGGTTTTTTCGTAACAATGTTGATAACACCGCCCATAAAGGTACCGCCAAAACGGCTGGGAATATAACCGCGGTAAACCTCAATACGCTCTACGTTTTTTACTGGAATTGCCGAAAGGTCAACCGCAGTATCACCGCCAAGGTTAGCCAATACACCGTCAATAAAAATGCCGACCTGCGCCGCAGTGGAGCCACGCATCGTCACAGTTGTATACTGGCCCTTGCCGTTTACCTCACGCACGTGCACACCGGGCACGGTCAAAAGCAAGTCAGGCAATGATTTCTGCTCACCCTTGAATTCATCAGGACGCACAATGTTTACCGTACCGGGAGAAAGCTTGCTTTCCCAATCAGGACGTTTTGCTTCTACCGTCATAGTATCAAGGCTGAAGTCCATCAATGAGTCATCCGCATCATTGCTTGCTGTCTGCGCAGTATCAGTTGGGGCTGCGTATGCAGCAGGCAGAAATTCTGTAAGAGAGCATCCCAGAGATACAGCAATTGCCGCAGCTAAAATATTTTGGCCATGAATATTTTTCACTAAAATCTCCTCCTTAACCCGGAAATTTATCATAAACTTATAAAAAAAAGACTTAATTTTAAAATGGGCATACTAATCCCATTATAAAATTAAGTCATCAGATTAATTTTATATGTCTTCAGCTGCAATCCGACTTTACGGTCTCCTGTGCAGGTAAGCTAGAGCTATTTGGCGTGCTGAAGTACATGATGTATATATTTTTTTATATTAAACCATGTGTTTAAAGATCTGTTTTTTTAACAGTTAGCACGGGCATCATTAATTTTACCTTGATGCTCTCTGGCTCTATCGCGCCGACGCAGCCTTAAAAGCTCACCTATAAGCGTCAGCAAATACTCACGCGGTATTGTTACATATGTTTCGTCGCATTTTGAAAAATGATTAAATCTTGCCTTTAAATCCTCATACTTCATAATGAATCCTCGTCCCCCTTTTAGGCACACGAAAGCAATTGCTCTTATCCGCCTGTAAATCGCAGGTTCAATGGATATCTTAAACAAACAGCGCTTTGACTCAAGATCTTCATGTCTCCATCCCTGTGCGAAAGGTATAAGCTGCGGCAATCAGTTTATATGATGAAGGCACTCCCTAATACAATTGCGGTACAGTGCCGGATTCTCACCATGCTTCCCTATTTGTTTAATATGTTTTTAACTTTTTATTATACGCGGAACAATAAATGATATCAGTTTGTAATCTATTTGCTTTTCATTTATCTCTATTTGCTTATTGATTGTTTGTATCATTTGCCGATTTAATTATAACATGCGAAATATTCTTTAGTTAAGAAAGCTCTTTGGATACTTTTTTAATTTTATTTACAAAACTCTCAGTAAAACAACACCATGAGCTTTTTCTGTTAACTGCATATTCTTGAACATCATCACTTATTTACTAATTTACAATTAAGCAAACTTCTGCAGCAAATCATCTTTTCCTAAAATATCAAAAATGTCAAATAGCAGATAAACCGTAACGGAAAACCTGCTATCCGACATTTTTTGAGAGGAGTTGATGAGTTTTTTGAAAAGGAGTATTTAAAGCCTGATTCTACAAGCTTTATACAAAACTAAAAGTAAGGGGCTTTAAATCTTAGAAGCTCCAGCGCAGGCCGGCATCAAGACGATATTTTTGCTCTACATCTCCGCCAAAGCTGCAGCCATAGGTTGCATAGAAGGTGTTGGCAGCACTAAGCTTAGCAGTCACGCCAACCTGTGCTTCATACCAGGTATCGCCAAAGTCAAGGCTTGTTTTACCGCCCTGTTCGCCTACTGCACGGAACGCACTGTCAAAGTCACCGCTGAATTCATGTGCTGCTGCCAGTTTTACAAAGTAGCTTGCATTATCAGTTGTCTGGCCTACACGTACGCCCAAGCGAGCGATGCAGCTGGTGAATGCATCCTGTGCAACATCCATATTCTTATTCTTGCCCCAGGCATTGAGATAGTCGCTTGTTGCAGCATAGTCCTTCGCAGCAATACGGCCTACAGTCAGCTCTAAGCTCGGATCAACATACAAACCGTTTTTGCCTTCAAAACGCTTGCCATATTCTGCGCTCAAAGATGCACCCCATGTTTTATAATCGCCATTCAGCTTATGACCATAAGCATTGCGTACATCGAATTCGTTTTCCAGGCGAGTGTATTTAGCAATCAAATCAAGATATTGACCGCTATCACCCTGCCAAGTACCATACAGTCCCAAGCTTGTACCCTTAATGTCGGCACGACCGTTGCCATAGGAAGAATTGCCATCATTGTAGGAAAGAGCCACGCCTGCTTTCCAACCGTTTCCTACTTCCTTATCATAGCCAACCTGATAAGCGTTGTATTTGAGGTTCAGGTCGGTATTTTGCGCATCCATGCTATATTTGCCGCCATAATACTTAGCCCAAATACCGCTTTCGTCCTCGCTCAGACGCAGGTCGCCCATACGCTTCATAAGATCATTGTTTTCCGCACGCCACAGCAAAGCAGCAGAAGCCATCGCAGTCTTAGCGCCCTTCATCATAGCGGTTTCTTTGTCGCCGTAGATTACTTCAGGATTCTTTTTGTTTTCCGGAGTAATAATAGAGCCATCCTTCAGGCTGCCCTTGCCATCTTCCGCAGAGAAGTTGATGTCACCAAGCTTAAGAGCCGCAGAGCTGGCTGTCAAGCCTTCGGCAATCTGCACATAACCATCAAGATTATTTTCCGCACCTTCAATTGCGCCAGTGTAGGTCAGCTTGTTGGCCAGCTTTCTCAGCACCTTGCTTACTTCGCCTGCGTTACTGGTATCAATGCCGTCATTATCCGTGCTCAAGGTAATTACGGAGCCTTCGGCTGCACTGCCGATGGTGATGTTGCCGCCGAGGACACGGGTTGGGTATTCGCTGTCGCGGACAAAGGACACTATCGTATTACCAGTATAATTACTCAATGTAATATTTTTATCCCCGTCCATAACTATAGTGCCACGTGCCGCTTCATCTTTACCACCAGTAAAGTAATCAACTGCTATATCATGAGTACCGTTATGATACCAAACAGCACCAGTATCAAGCGTCATGGACATATGATTTATTGCATCACTATCTTTTTCTGCATTAGAACCACCGTGCCAGGTTGCTCCATTATGCATCCGTAATGTCAAAGCGCCTTTAGCACCACCAGTCCAGTCAGCACCATTGTCCATATAAATATTAACACCATATTTAGTAGTACTATCATATGCACTTTCATTATCTAAAGTTGCATTAGAGCTTTGCGTACCAATAACATTTCCACGTAAATATGAATCTTCACCATTTAATCCAACATTGACCTGTGCTGCTTTCTTACTACTACTACCTTTAACACGTAAGTCACCGTCAATTTGAACTACATTGTCACCAGCGCCAATTACATTACCATCATTGTCTTTTTGGGTATTAACATTAATTCTCGTCATATCGCCATAATTATAAGTATGTTTAGCTTCAAGTCTGCCCACAAACTTGCCACCGCCAATGTCAATTTGTGCAGAATCAGCCTGAACAGCATAGCTTTCATAAACAGAAGCTCCACCATATGCGGATGTATCTTTGGCTACAATGTTCACAAGACCATCTATGACGATTTTTGACTCTTCCCCACTGTCGGATTTTTTAGTTTCTGCATAAAGACCTCGTTTACCGTGAGCTTTATCTAAGCCATTAAAGGAAAAGATTTTTTGATCCTGATTTTCTCCGCCGTTATGAATAATCAGCTTTCCGCCACCATATGCTAAAGCGCCGGTATGGTTATTACCTTTTTCGTTAGCAAAAGTAACATTAATATTTCCTGCATTATTTATTTCCAGCGAACTTCCCTGTCCTGCAGCAAGCCCCACTAATTTTGACGCGTTATATTCATTTCCAGCAATATGATTTATATTTAATGTATTATTATTCATATTGATAGTAATATCTTTACCGACTGCTGTATATATAGGTGCTACAAATCTATTATAAGTTGTATAATCTGATTGAACCAATGCACCCACCTCAGAGTTTATCGTAACATTTTCTTTAAAATTATAGGAGCCGTTACCTTGATCAATTACACCTGCAGTGACATAATCCGTATCTTCACTTGCATCACCTGTAATTGATGTATTAAATTCCAAGCCGGAGTCATCATTCAAAGAAGTTGTGAGATCGCTAGAAGCATACCTTGCAAATGCTTGCAGCACTTTCATTCTTGCAGCAGTTGTAGTCGCAGGATTTAAGGAGCCTTGTCCGTCAGTTGAGCTATAAGAAATTTTGCCTGTTTTCTTAGCTACGCTTGAAGAAGTAAGACCTTCTGCAATGGTTACAGTGCCATCCAGATTCCTTTCGCCTGTTGTATAGGCAGTGTAGTAAAGCTTATTAGCCAGCTTATCTAATACCTGATTGATTTGCGTAGTATTACCATTGCTAATACCAGTATTATCTGTAATCAAATTGATAGTAGAGCCTTTTTCTGCATTAGCAATAGTAAAATTACCGCCCAAAATATTTGTTGCATTTTGTGCATCATGTTTATAGAACACCTTCATATTGCCTGCATAATTAGCAATGCTAACATTACCAGTATTATAACTTGCAGACTTACCATCAACAGTCTTAGTAAACGGAGTCATATATACCAAGCCTGCATTTTTAGCGTTGCTGCTGCCAGTAAGGCGTAACAAAGCTGTTGTATCTGCTTCATTATAGTTGTACCACGCTGCACCGTTGGTAATTTCTGCACTTACGGCATTGTTCAAAGAATAGCCTTGCCACAAAGTACCTGGATCACTCATTTTTACATTAGTTGCAAAAGAAGCATTACCAAGCCACCGTGCTTGATTACCCATGAAAAGGTTTACACTGCCATAATCGCCCGGAGTTTCACCCCAACCAGCGCCTTTAATATAATCGCCAACCCAATAAGATTCTGAAGTATTGAGGCCTACATTAATAGTACCCTTCGTTCCCATACCGCCAACGGTGTTAAAATCGCCAAAAATTTGTACTTCCTTATCACCAGCTCCAGTAGCCTTGGCATCTAGTGCATCGCCATCTTTAGTAACATTGACATTAACGATACCATAATTACTGCTGACAAATTCGCCATAAGCACGGATAGCACAGTTTTCTGCAAAACCATAGTTCAGGCCAGGATTTACACCTTTTTTAGTTGCAAAAATTTTACCACCACCGATATCAATAGTAGAAGCAACTGCGCTCACTGCTTCCGACATGCCAACACCATTATTTGTTTTCGCATTAATATCTACTAATCCATCAATTTTAATATAAGAGCGAGTATCTTTCGCACCATTCATAGCTTTGACTACAGCACCATTGGTACTATTACCAGTTGTACCATTTAAAGACAGTACATTATCATCATTATGAATAAGGATTTGGCCACCACCATTTACAAAGAGAGCTGCTGTCTGACCTTTATTTCCATTAGTGCTTTCTGCATAAACGCTTAAATCACCTGTGCTAGTGATTTCAACCTTGCCCTTATTAATCGCAGCAATGCCAGTAGAATGTCCGTCATTATTACCAATTATAGATAAGGCGTTATTGCCCATATCAATGCTAAGCTCTGTACCTTCTTCACTAGCAGATACAGCTGCGCCGATATTAGGAAGCCATGGCCCGCCTGCAATCATATTGTTTTCAGAGATGATATCTACTGCAGAGCTATAGCTTTTCTCAGTAATAACACCACTTTCTGCTACAATAGCTCCATCAGCAAACGCCACAGCTGCAAAGCTGCATCCCATTGCCACAGCAATACCCAAAGCTAATTTTCTTGATTTTTTAAAAGAATTACTTTTTGACATAATATTTCCCCCTTTAATTATCTTGGTGGTCTTCCAAATGATTAAATACGACGTCAAACTCCTTTCTTCAATCATACATATCCTTTTCCTGGCAACAACTAACGCTTCGCAAAAGAAAAAGCCTGGTATCACTCGTGTATCAGGCGCACCAAGGCGCACTAATTCCACAGTGAAACCAAGCCAATAGTCAGGTAATCACTAAGCTTTAACTGCAATCCGACTTTACGGTCTTCTATTTAGGTAAGCATATGCTATTTCGCGTGTTAAAGTCTTTGGTATCTATTTTATTTTTAAAACTCGTACTTAATTTATCTGCTGCCATTCTCTATTTTAAGTCTTTTGATATTAAATCTTATTTATTTCATTGTACCATGCTATATTTTATGTGTCAATACTATTTTACAACCAGCAAAAACATAACTTACCAGTTTTGGGAATCGCTTATAATAATCTTAGAAAAAATCCTGCCCAAATTTGCCAAACACAAAATTTAGTAATATAATAGGAAATGCATTTTTGATAAATTTATTGTTTTCGAGAGGGGTTAAAAAATGCTTTTAAACGAAAAAAATTCACGTCTGACCTTGTGCGGTGAACTCGCACTATTGGTTGCAGTAATCATCAACAGCTTCAGCGTCGTGCTCATGCTCTACTCCGGTTCCGGCATCAGCGCCATCAGCAGCGTTCCCTTTGCCTTCAGCGAAGCCTTTCCCAAGCTCACACTCGGTACATGGACCTACATTTTCCAAGGATTGCTTATCGCCAGCCTGATGTATCTGCGCAAAAAGTTTATTGCGTCCTATATGTTCAGCTTTGTTGTAGGCTTTATATTCAGCCAATTCCTTGATTTGTTCGAGCTGTATATAAACATGTTACCGCAGGCCTTTTCCTGGCGTGTGCTGTATTTTGTCGTAAGCTATATATTAATCTGCATCGGCATTGCTTTGTCCAACCGCTGTGGCCTGCCCATTATCCCTACGGATTTATTCCCGCGTGAGTTGAGCGCCATCATAAAAATCGAGTACGCTAAAATCAAAATCACCTTTGACGTGACCTGCCTTGCTATCACGGCACTGCTTACACTGTTCTTATTGGGACATATAGACGGACTGGGAATAGGCACCATCCTGGCAGCCTTTACCATGGGTAAAGGCGTAGCTTATGCCGGTCAATATTTAGATAAAAATTTTCAGTTCATGCCCTATGTACAGAAAAACTAAAAAGAGATTACTGTGAACTGCAGCATTAAGGAGCTTGATTTTAACATCAATTTTCTTAATGCTGTTTTTGTTCTTCACAGCAATCTCTCATTTCATAATATCCTTTGGCTCTTTCAGGCTCTCCGCTATACTGTTTGCCAGCGACAGCATTCTGATATACCGAAATTATTCTCTACCCTAACGCCACATCCAACACCATCATCACACTGAAGCCTACGGCAAAGAAAATCGTGCCGATATTGGAATGCTCTCCCTGCGACATTTCAGGAATAAGCTCCTCTACAACAACATAAAGCATTGCACCGGCAGCAAAGCTCAAAAAATACGGCAACACCGGTATTACAAGTTGGGCAGCAAGTATCGTCAGCACTGCTCCTATTGGTTCCACCACACCGGACAGCACACCGCCCCAAAATGCTCTGTTCTTACTCTCTCCCTCTGCGCGAAGCGGCATAGAAATAATCGCACCCTCCGGAAAGTTTTGAATAGCAATACCGATGGACAGGGCAAGCGCCCCTGCCGCCGTAATTGGCGTATTCCCCGCCAGAAAGCCGGCATACATAACACCAACTGCCATTCCCTCAGGTCTGTTATGCAACGTGACTGCCAAAACCATCATCGCAGTGCGGCTCAAATTGCTTTTGGAGCCTTCCGTCTGTTCACTTCCCACATGCAGATGGGGAATCAAGTGGTCAAGCATGAGTAAAAATAATATACCAATCCAAAAGCCGATAAACGCAGGGAGAAAGGACAGCCTTCCCATGCTTTCGGATTGCTCGATAGCAGGAATCAGCAGGCTCCAGATAGACGCTGCAACCATTACACCCGCAGCAAAGCCCGCAAGCGAGCGCTGCACCATATTGCTAAGCGATTTTTTCATAAAGAACACACACGCCGAACCGAGTGTTGTTCCGATAAAAGGAATAAGAATTCCCATAAAAGTCTCCATTACTTCACCATCCTTGTATAAAAAATTTGTTTCTTGTCAACTTAATTATACTACAACAGTAGGAATTATGATAGCTAAAACGGAGATTTCTTTGGGGTTGTATCATCTGCTTTTTTGCAGCGGAGTTAATCTATCCTCCTTATACCGAGCAATAATAAATAAATGCGCACCTTTTTTTCCACGATTACTTCACTATAATATGTTATACTTTGTTCATCGGTTGAACACCGACACGCTCCTTGAAAACTGTTTTGACAAATATATCGTATAACTCGGTGCACTAAAGGGTTGTCAACCCCTCCGAGAATACCGGAAGCTGTGACCAGGCTGCCTGCGGGATACTGCGGCAGTGAGGTTTCTGTTGCTCCGTGAGGACTGACAGAGAAGCCCAAAAGGCAACACAGAACGGTATGTGCGGATCTTGGTGCCGATTAAAGCACAAAGGATTCTGGCAGCGACAATAGACGCTAGCTCGAAAGGCTAGAAAAATCCGTGAAACCTGCAACAGGGATGCTGCAGCGAACTTAGCGGAAACTCCGAAGCAAGCTGTTGGTAGTGAAGCGGAGAAATCCGTGTATAACAGAATTCTGAGGTAACAGTAGCTCAATACCTGGTTAACGCATACCATAAAAATGCAATTATCTGAAAGATGGGTGAAATTTGTGGGTAGCCATTCCCGCGGCAGGTAAAAGGGGCAGGAAGCTCAGGGTCGCTCCCGAAGGCTCAGACCTGTCTTCTGCGTGGCTGAAGAAATTGGAAACCGTAGATTACGTAAGGCGAAGGTCTATACGATATATTTATCAAAGCGGTTTGTCAAGTGGGCATAACAAAAGGATGAGCCTGCCAGCCCTGGTTCCTGTTAGTAACGGGAATAGCCACGGCTTAAAGCTCATCCTTTATTTTTATGCGTTCATGATATAATGAACCATCTCGTATAATATATTTGCAATTCAAAATCGCCACGTTTACAACGTAAATTTTGTTTCTTGAAATTTAAATATTAAACCTTAAAATCTTTTCGAAAGAATTTCTCCTAAATCATCTTCGACACAAGCCTGAACCTGCTGAGCTATATCTTCAGCCCGCTTGAGATTCATACCAAGATTCTTCGCAACTTCCAATATATCCTTCATGCCCGGATTTTTGCCATTACCAGCAACCGTTGTAGCATGCTCTCCGCCTATAGAATAACTATACGTCAAGTCATAGGCAGGCGATAAAAGCCATTTTTTCTCATCATCCGAATATATAAACGAAAAGTTTTTAGAATGATCGTCGCGGTTATGCGCAAAAACATTAAAGCACATTAACCTAAACAGTTTTTCAAGCTCCTGATAGTCCTTTGTCAACGTCAAAGTTAATTTTCCCAAGATAATATAATCAAGATTAGGAATCCTATGTGACGTTTCCAGAAGAGCACTTACCGAAACCATATGAATTCTTTTTTCACCTTCAGAAGTTTTCACGCGATCAAATCTTTTTGTACCGAAGTAACCCTCACAACGCGCCGAAGGAAACAAATGCGTTTCTGACATACTTATCCCACATTTTCTGGCACAAAGAGAATACTTGTACTCCTGCAAGCCTATATCCGGTTTATCCATAGAAGCAGGAAACTTTATAATCCAATATTCTCCATCAACCTCTGTAAGTATTTTAGGTCTTGCACCACCTGAAGAGCCACCTAAAGAAAATAGTTCATCAATATTATCATTATACTCAGAAGACAGTATCAAACTGCACTCTTCAGCCAGCTTATCCAAATCAGCAAAACCGCTTTTCTCAGAAATATTATACTCAGGCTCATAAGACAAAGCGCCCATACCGGATGCGCCAACAATCGCAAAACGCTCAAGATTACCTACACTATGGGGATTTATTTTGTTTTTCAGTAATAAACGATCCAGCAGCAGTCTGCCCCATCCATCAGGCAAGCTGTCTGCAAAAACGCCAAACAAACCATCAAAAGGCTCTTGCTTAGCAATAAAAGGCTCTTCTCTTAAAGGCAGCGAAAAAGGACTTATAGAAAATCCATTACTCAACCATTCCGGATCATAAGCAAAAGCGGTCAGATAGCGCTGATACCTAATTATAGAGCCTACCACCTTGCCATTATAAGATACCTTAACCTTGTTGATTTCTTTCATTTTCTATCTCCTCAAGTGACAAATAAGGCACGTTGCTGAAAAGCTGCTTCAGCTCTTGTTCAACATTCAATGCGATAGCAATTTTAGTCAGAGATAATAAGGAAATTTCACCTGTACTCTCAAAGCGCTTCACAGATCCTAAGCTTACTCCTGATTTCTCACTTAATTTAACCTGTGAAATTTTGCGCCGTTTACGTACAGTACGAACGCGAGCTGCAATTCCTTTGTTAATCTCATCTGGGGTAGCTTCCAAAAAATCAAACATATCCATAGCTAATATTTTATCTTAAAAGCATTCTTTTTGCAAGTTTCAGCTAATATATTAGCTATTACATTTGACAGTTACCAAGCTAGAAAACTGCACCGCTCCTCCGTCGACAGCTTTGTTCACCTAAAAAGGATGAGCCTGCCAGCCCTGGTTCCTGTTAGTAACGGGAGCAGCCACGGTTTGAAGCTCATCCTTTTATTTTTTACAATAATCAAATACTGTCCTTACTTAGCTTCTAGCCATCCATCTACAGTTCTTGATTCACTAGATATATTAACGCCAATTTTGTGTAAAGTTCTGCTATAACACTACCGTCAGAAGCAAGCACAGCTATATCTCAGCCCGGATTAGTCGCACTCTCTGCAAACCCCTTTAGTAATTAACGCGACAGTTTAATGACTTATAAATTGGTCAAAATTGAAAAAGCCACCGAATCGACTTTTTTTAGCTCACGCTATTTTTTTGTAATAATCTCTGAAGTAATCCGGCCCGTTTTCCCACAATCCATTTTCGAAATCATATAAGGCTGTATAAGCTGCAGAATTTATAATTTTGCTTCTAGCCTCTTGCCAAGTAATGCCTTCTTCATCAGCCATATCAATAATGGCATCGGCCAAGATTAAATCTGCACAAAACGTTTTTTTCTCAATCCCCATATTTTTTCACCTCCACGACTTCTAAACAATTAACAGCCCGTTGACTTAAAAAGCAATATTGATCCTTTAATCTGTTCGGTAAAAGCAAAGATATTGCCATCTTTGCGGCACTTTCATCTTCAAATGAACCATATAATTCATTCAGATATGCGGTAATAACCGGGTTAGTGGTATCATTTGCAATTTTTCCAATAATAATTTCACTTGCAAACAGAGTTTTTGGCAGCAGAGATGATAATGCTTTAGCAAGCCTCTGTCTTCTGTTTAAAGAAATAAACCACAACCACTCTTTATCCGCATCACTAAATTCATATATAGGCATAAATTCAGTAGGAGCATGATATTTATAGCAGGTTACATATCCATAATTTTGTTTATCGTCTATTTGCTTTAAGCCTCTAGCCTTCAACAATGATGTCCTTATGAAATTCTTAGCCTGGAGTTCATTAGCCGTAACATAAAACCCCTTACCAAAATCCTTACCAGCTGCACACTTTGTTAAATCGATATTTTGTACAGGAGTGTAGCTTCCATGATACAAGATCATTCCATCTTTAAGCTTCATAGTTCACACCATTTACCCTTAATATCTCTAAAATATTTTTTAAAGCATATTCGTCACTACTCAAATGCAACATATCATAGGTATCTTCAATATATTTCCATATTCCGTACTTCTCGAATAATTTATTGGCATCAACAGGTGAAACTTGTAATTTTTCGCAAAACATTCTAAAGATACGTGTTTCAAAAAAAACAACCTCATTTAACATGCTAACGTCCTCCTTACTACTAATATTGTAGCTTAAGCACACAAAATTAACAATAGCACTGTTTGCAAAAAATCCCAGCCCTGGTTCCTGTTAGTAACGGTAGCAGCCACGGCTTAAAGCTCATCCTTTATTTTTTACAATAATCAAATACTGTCCTTACTTAGCTTCTAGCCATCCATCTACAGTTCTTGATTCACTGGATATATTAACGCCAATTTTGTGTAAAGTTCTGCTATCGTTCAGATAAGGTAAAGCATATTGCTTATCCTCAATCTGCTTCAATGCTTCTTCAGCACTACCATCAAGCTTGAACTCAAAAATATAAATATCATTATCACTTTCTATAATGACATCAGCTCGCCCTTTGCTGTTCTGCTTTTCAATCAAAGTTGTATAGCAGGATAACAAGCGGAAGATAATATAAAACGTATATTGGAAATGAGTTTCAAAATCCTTAGCACGCTCGTCCTTATTGGCCTCATAAGGAATCGACGCAAGAAAAGCTGTAAAAGCATCCCTAACCTCGTCTAATTCACCACAACGTAACATTCGGTCTAAATTTACAATCCAATATGCCGCTTCACTCTCATCCTTCTTTAAATAGCTGTTAGCCATCAAGGCTACAAAGCCTTTTCTTACCTCAACATTAGGATAATCCAAAGTATACTCCCTATAATGCCTGTCGTAACCTTTAATCGTCAGGTACCCGCTCTGATAAAGCATCGCCAAAGGATTTTCTGCATCCGCTCTGTAATCGACAAAATACTGCGACTCATATGGCCTGCTAGTCAGCTTCTGCATATTCACATGATGCCCTTCCAACAGCCTGTCTCTTATACACATCTCCGAGC
>OJPN01000774.1_pt1 | contig 26055 bp, 27 predicted proteins | sample 1598511 | NCBI WGS metagenome assembly OJPN01 (sample SAMN03922485, study PRJEB24848) | human gut metagenome | isolation source: stool sample | host: Homo sapiens | place: Germany | collected 2011-05
CGGCAAGAGGGTGAGGGAGGGTGAATGAGGGCGATTTGCCCCACCGGCTCCCCCACCAGAGAAATGTGCTGCGATGCTCAAAAATGATATGACCACCAGGAAGTGAAAAAATAAAAAACTGGCGAAAGTGTTGAAAATCAACGCTTTCGCCAGTTTTTTGTGTGGAGCAGGTGAGGGGAATCGAACCCCCGTGTTCAGCTTGGGAAGCTGACATTCTACCATTGAACTACACCTGCAACTTGATTTCTTGACTACTATAACATAGATGGGAAGAAAAAGCAAGCAAAATTTTCTCTGACCTCTGGTGGGGGGAGGGAGGCACGGCGGAGCAGGATGACTAGGGAGAAGCAGGCAATGGCGGGGGACGCTTTGTACACTTTGTGAGGAAGATTTTTGATTGAAATATGAAAATTTGAGTAGAAAATAGCGGTTTTTCTGCTATGTCAGAAAAAATACACAAAATTTTCGGGGAAAGTATAGTGAATTTTACCCTTGTTTCAAACAGGTAAATTGGTTACAATGTGGTAACAAAAGTAACAAACAGTTGCTTTTGATGTCATTTTTGTTGACATAATTTTGTAACCATAGGAGTGAAGACAATGACACGAAAGCTGTTTTCGCTGACGCTGAGCGCCTTTGCCTTGCTTCTCCTGATGGGAGCTGGTGTGGAGCAGAGCTCTGCCGCTCTTGTGTCTGAGTCCGACGGGACGGCCGCTGAGGCGGCTGTCCGTCAGGTGGACGCGGAACAAGATCAGGAAGCGGATCGGGCGGAGCCGGTGCCTGCGGTGGCGGGGGGAAGTGTCCTGACTCTGGTTGAGAATCTGGACCGGACCCTGACCGTGGACGGCGAGCCGGTATCCACCGAAGTAGGTAAGACACAGCGCAACGGAACGACTTATGTGGCTTTGGTCCCCATGGCTAAGGAACTGGATCCCACCGCGTCGGCGGCCTGGGACGCCGGGAGCCGTACGGTGACCGTGACCAGCGGAAAGCTGACACTGACCGCTGTAGTGGGACAGCAGTATGTGGTGGCCAATGGCCGCTATCTGTATGTTCCGGAGGGCGTTGGGCTGACCGGGAACCGGGTGACGGTCCCCCTGTCCGTTTTGACAGAGGCCTTTGACGCGGATCTGAACTGGAATGGGGCCACCGGCACTGTGGCAGTTACCCGCGGAAGCGGTGGGCTGACCCCGGGAAACCAATTCTACAATGAGAAGGACCTGTTCTGGCTCTCCCGCGTGATCTATGCGGAGAGCGGGAATCAGCCCCTGGACGGCAAGATTGCGGTGGGCAATGTGATCATGAACCGCGTGAAGAGCCCTATTTTCCCCAACACAGTGGAGGGCGTGCTGGCTCAGAAGAACCAGTTCACCACCTACCGCTCCGGTAAGCTGGCTGGATGCACCCCAAACGCTTCCAGCGTGGCCGCGGCTAAGCTGGTGCTGGACGGTGCTGTGGTGGAAAAGACCAAGAACGCCCTCTATTTTGACTCTGCCCCCAACAGTTGGGCGGCCCGGAACCGCACCTGTATCGCCGTGATCGGCGGCCACAGATTTTATGCGTGACTGGGAGAAAACTGAATAAACCCCAGAGGGAACCCCTGAAAATTCGCAGTTTGTGAATTTTGGGGGTTTCCTTTTTGCATAAGGATGTATATAATAGAATCACGATCTTATCGCCAGAATGGGGCCAGTTAACGGAGGAGACAGACATGACAAGAGACAATGCCCGCGAGATTGCGGTACATCTGATATTTTCCCTGGGATTCGGGACACAGAGCGCGGACGAGGTGCTGAAAAGCGAACTGAACCGGGAACGCTTTGGCGAGCTGGCCCAGGAGATGCCGATCTACGCCCAGTATCCCAATGAGAAGCAGGAGACCTATATCAAAAACCTGGTCCGGGGCGCCTTTGCCCACGGTCCGGAGCTGGACGACTACATCAGCCGTTATGCGGTGGGCTGGTCCTTTGAGCGGATCCCCCGCATGGCGGCGGCCATCATGCGGACGGCTATGTATGAGATCCTGTATATGCCGGACATCCCCAACGCGGCTGCCATCAACGCGGCGGTGGAGCTGACCAAGCAGTATGAGCCCCAGGAGGTGGCGGCTTTTGTCAACGGGATCCTGGGGTCCTTTGTCCGGGCGGAGTTTCAGGACACGCCGGCCAAGCCGGAGAAGGCGGCGGCCAGGACTGAGACCGCGCCGGAGGCGTGACCGTGCGGGTCTTGGGGCTGGACACCAGCAACTACACCACCTCCTGCGCCGTGTTTGACGGGGCGGGAGGCGTCAACCGGGGCCGGATCCTGGACGTCCGCCCCGGCGAGCTGGGCCTGCGGCAGAGCGACGCCCTGTTCCAGCATGTGCAGCGCCTGCCCGGGCTGCTGGGCGCCCTGGCGGAGGAGACCTCCCTGGAGGCGCTGGGCGCGGTGGGAGCCAGTACCCGCCCGCGGGCGGTGGAGGGCTCCTATATGCCATGCTTCCTGGCTGGAGCTTCCCAGGGGCAGAGCCTTGCCCATGTGCTGGGCGTCCCATTTTATGCCTTTTCTCACCAGCAGGGGCATCTGGCCGCGGCGGCCTGGTCCGCCGGACGGATGGACCTGCTGGACCGCCCTTTCCTGGCTTGGCACCTGTCCGGCGGCACCACGGAGTTGCTGCGGGCGGAGCCGGAGGAGGACGGCATGGCCGTCCGGGCGGAGATCCTGGGTGGGACGACAGACATCTCCGCCGGACAGCTGATCGACCGCACCGGCGTGCTGCTGGGGCTCCAGTTCCCGGCGGGAAAGTCGCTGGACGCGCTCAGCGGGGAGGCGGACGCCCCCATGAAATACCGGGTCAAGCGGGACGGGCTGCGCTTCTCCCTGTCCGGGATGGAGAACCAGGTGAAGAAGCTGCTGGCGGACAGCGAGAAGCCGGCCAATATTGCCCGGTTCACCATCGACACAGTGACTGATGTGATCCTTCGGACCACCCGGGCGGCCCAGGAGGCATATCCGGGCCTGCCGGTGCTCTGCTCCGGCGGGGTGGCCTCCAACCGCCGCCTGCGGGGCGCGCTGGAGGAGGGCTGCGGCGCGGTCTTTGCCCAGCCTCAGTATGCCGCAGACAACGCCATGGGAACAGCCATCCTCACCTGGCGGGCCCTGGAGCGGGAGGCGGGACGATGAGCGCCCCCCGTCAGGAGCAGACGATCCTCACCCCCAGCCAGGTGGGCCAGTATATCAAGGGTTTCATGGATCGGGACCGGGTCCTGTCCGGCCTGCTGGTGCGTGGGGAACTGTCCAACTATAAAATGTATCCCTCCGGACACCACTACTTCACCCTGAAGGACGGGGAGGGGGCCCTGCGGTGCGTCATGTTCCGGGGTGACGCCTCCTCCCTGCGCTTCCGCCCACAAAACGGGATGCAGGTCATCGCGGCGGGCCGGGTGACGGTGTTCCCACGGGACGGCCAGTATCAGCTCTACTGCGTCCGGCTGACGCCGGAGGGGGCGGGAGATCTGGCGGTGGCCTTTGAGCAGATGAAGGCCCGCCTGCTCCAGGAGGGCCTGTTCGACCGGACGCATAAGCGCCCCCTGCCGCGGATCCCGGGGCGGATCGCCCTGGTGACCTCGCCTGCCGGTGCGGCGGTACGGGATATGCTCCGGATCCTGGGGGCCCGGTGGCCCATGGCTCAGATCCGGATCCTTCCGGTGCGGGTCCAGGGGGAGGGGGCGGCGGAGGAGATCGCCGCCGCCATCCGGTGGGCCAACCTGCACCAGGCGGCCGACCTGATCATCACCGGCCGGGGGGGCGGCTCCATGGAGGACCTGTGGGCCTTTAACGAGGAGTGCGTGGCCCGCGCGGTCTATGACTCTCAGATCCCGGTGATCTCCGCCGTGGGACATGAGCCCGATGTGACCATCGCTGATTTTACGGCGGATCTGCGGGCGGCCACGCCCTCCAACGCGGCGGAGCTGGCGGTGCCCGACCAGAACGAGGTCTATGCCGCCCTGGCGTCGCTGGGGGCGCGCATGGAGCAGGCGTCCCGTCAGCGGCTCCTGCGGGAGCGCCAGCGGCTGGAGCGCCTGCGGGAGAGCCGGGTCATGGCCGATCCGCGGCGCTATTTTCAGGAGAAGCGCCTGCTGCTGGACTATCAGAGCCGCCGCCTGGGACACGGCCTGTCCGCCAGCGTATCCGGCCAGCGGGAGCGCTTTGCCCGGCTGGCCGCCGCACTGGACGCCCTCAGCCCATTGAAAGTGCTGGGCCGGGGATACGCCATCGCCCAAAAGAAGGACGGGAGCGTGATCGCCTCGGTCCGGGACGCCTGCCCCGGGGAGCCCTTCTCCCTGCGGCTGTCGGACGGACAGGTGGATTGTGCGGTGGTACAGGAAAAGGAGGATGCGACGTGAACCGACTGAGGCATGGGAGCGTGTGTGCCGTTCTGGCTGTCCTGATCCTGTCCGGCTGTCAGCAGGCGGGCAGGTCTGCGGAGCCTGAGGAGAAGCCGGACTGGCGGAGTGAGACGTCTGCATGGTCCATGGTCAGTACCGATCCTGCGGAATTTGGGATCGTCTATGATGAATGGAACGATTTGGACGGATATGCGCTGGATAAGTTGGCGGCCTACTGTCTTGGCGCAGATGGGATCTATGCCGAGGAGGGCTTTGACCAGATGTACTGGCGCTTTGTAGAGGCTCCGCATACCTGGGTGACCTATGTCTCGCTCCTGCCAGAGGAGGAGCAGAAGATCCTCTGTGAGCACACCGCTTTGGCGGCTGTCTGCTGGTATGGGGATTCCGATGAGTTTTCCGGACATTTAAAGGATCTGGAGACGGCATATTCATCCGGGGCGCAGCAGACTGTGGTCTCTCTGCTCCGAAACGAGTACGAAAACGCCGCAGCAGGAGCGGACTTGGGTCAGAAGCAGGAATAAGTTCCAGCCTCATTCAGGAAGTTCCCCCCAAAAAGCGGGCACCCACACGGGGTACGCCCCTGTGGGAAGCAGGAAACGAAGGTCCCCCCGGCGGCCTTTGGGATGTGTTCCCATCGCTGGAAGCGGCCCTCGCCGTTCACAGGCGGTGAAATTTTCCGAAACAATGACCGGCTGGCGGCCCGATGAGGGGATCGGGTCCTGCGAAAAGGAAGCCCCACAGAATTGAAAAAACCAAGAAAGGATGTAGCCCTCATGCCCACGAAGAAAAAGCTGGATTTTGAGCAGTCCATGGCGCGTTTGGAGGAGATCGTGGGTCTGTTGGAGCGGGGGGACGCCCCGCTGGAGCAGGCCATGACCCTCTTTGAGGAGGGGGCCGGGATCCTGCGGCAGTGCTCCGCGCTGCTGGACCAGGCGGAGCAGAAGGTGACCCTGCTGACGGCGGGACCGGACGGTCAGCCGGAGGAGCAGCCCTTCGGAGAGGAGCGCTGAACATGGAGCAGGATGTGTTCCAACGGAGACTGGAGGAGGACCGGAAGCTGGTGGAGGAGGCGCTGCACCAGGTCTGTCAGGGCTGGAGACGGTATGCCGACCTGACCGAGGCCATGGAGTACTCCCTGCTGGCGGGAGGGAAGCGGATCCGCCCCGTTCTGGTACTGGAGACCTGCCGCCTGTGCGGCGGAGATCCGGCCCGGGCGCTGCCCCTTGCCTGTGGTGTGGAGATGATCCATACCTATTCCCTGATTCACGACGATCTGCCCGCCATGGACGATGACGACCTGCGGCGGGGCCGCCCCACCAACCATAAGGTGTACGGAGAGGCCACCGCCATCCTGGCCGGAGATGGGCTGCTCACAGCGGCCTTCGGGGTCCTGACCCAGGCGGAGCTGCTGGCGGAGCGGGTGGTGGAGGCTGTGTCCTGCCTGTCCCGGGAAGCGGGGCCGGAGGGCATGGTGGGCGGACAGGTCCTGGACATGGCTGGGGAGGGGAGAGCTTTGACCCGGGGGGAGCTGGAGCAGCTCCAGCAGCTCAAGACCGGAGCCCTGATCTCCGCGGCAGCCGAGCTGGGCTGCATTGCCGCCGGCGGGACGGAGGAACAGCGCCGGGCCATCAAGGAATATGCCCGGTGCATCGGCCGCGCGTTCCAGATCCAGGATGACATTCTGGATGTGACCAGTACGGACCAGGAGCTGGGCAAGTCTGTGGGCTCGGACCAGGCGAATGAAAAGAATACCTTTGTCACCGTCCTGGGACTGGAGCGCAGCCGGGCCCTGGTGGAGGAACTGACCGGGCAGGCGGAGCAGGCGCTGTCCGGCTTTGAGAGGCCGGAATTTCTCCTGTACCTGGCCCGGGCGCTGGCGGGCCGCAGGAGCTGAGCCGGAGAGGAAAAGGACAAGCGGCCCTGGTAAAGAGGTAAGATACAATGGATCATACGGGCTTTTTGACTGGAAATCTGACACTGGACCTGGCGATCCTGGCCTGGTTCGCGGCCCAGGTGCTGAAAACGCTGTTGCATTGGGTGACCAACCGGAACCTGGATCTGCGGAAGATGATCGGGAGCGGCAATATGCCCAGCTCTCACTCTGCTTTTATCTGTGCCGCGTCGGCCTCCATCGGACAGGTCTGCGGCTGGCGGGATCCCCTGTTTTCCCTGTCGGCGGCCATCGCCTTGGTGGTGATGTATGACGCCTGTAATGTGCGCCGGGCCGCAGGGGAGCAGGCGAAGGTGATCAACTATGTCCGGGAGCACTGGGACGATCTGCCCCAGGAGCTGAAGGGGAAGAAGCTCAACGAGGAACTGGGGCACACCCTGCCTCAGGTGCTGATGGGCGCGCTGCTTGGAACGGCGATCGGGCTGGTCGGGCCCGTGATCTGGTGAGGGCGCGCGGCCAGGAGGAGATGTGAGGGATTCACTTGCAGGAACAGAAGGGAAAAACGGGGCCGCTGCTGGCGGACCTGAGCGACCAGGAGGCCGCGGCGCTGTGCCGGGAGCTCCGGGAGGAGCTGATCCGGGATGTGTCCCGGACAGGGGGGCATCTGGCCTCCAACCTGGGAGCGGTGGAGCTGACTGTGGCCATCCACCGGGTGTTCGATACCAGCCGGGACCGGCTGGTCTTTGACGTGGGGCACCAGTGCTATATCCATAAAATGCTCACCGGGCGGCGGGAGGAGATGGCTGGACTGCGCCAGTACGGCGGGATCGCCGGCTTCCCCAAGCCCGGAGAGAGCGTCCACGACGCCTTCATCGCCGGACATGCCTCCAATTCAGTGGCAGTGGCAGTAGGGATGGTCCAGGCACGGGCCGCCCTGGGCCAGGATTATCAGGTGGCCGCCCTCATCGGAGACGGGGCCCTCACCGGCGGCCTGGCCTATGAGGGGCTGTCCAATGGCGGGCAGTGCGGACAGCAGCTGCTGGTTATCCTGAATGACAACGGAATGTCCATTGACCGGAACGTGGGCGCGGTGGCCCGGCATCTGGCGCAGCAGCGCCTGAAGCCCCAGTACCTCAGCTTCAAGCAGGGGTACCGGCGGTTTATGGGAGCCACCTGGCTGGGCCGGAAGATTTACCGGATGACCCATAGCGTAAAAAAGGCGCTGAAGCAGAGCCTCCTGCCGTGCAGTATGTTCGAGAATATGGGATTCACCTACCTGGGACCGGTGAATGGACACGATCTGCCGGAACTGACCAAGACGCTTCGGTACGCGGCAAGCCTGAAGGAGCCTGTCCTGCTCCACGTCAAAACTGTAAAGGGGAAAGGCTTTGCACCTGCGGAGCGTAATCCTGACGCATTTCACGGCGTGTCTCCCTTCGATCCGGAGACGGGCGCGCCCAGAAAATCGGGGGGAGAGAACTTTTCCCGGGTGTTTGGCCGCACGCTGGTCCGCCTGGCCCGGAACGACAGGCGTATCTGTGCCCTGACGGCCGCCATGGTGGGGGGGACCGGGCTGACCGCCTTTGCGGAGGCCTATCCCAAACGCTTTTTTGATGTGGGGATCGCCGAGGGCTGCGCGGCCTCTATGGCGGCTGGGATGGCCAAACAGGGGGCGGTGCCCGTGTTTGCGGTGTACTCCACATTTTTGCAGCGCAGCTATGATATGCTGCTCCATGATATAGCCATTGACGGGCTTCATGTAGTCCTGGCGGTGGACCGGGCCGGCTTAGTGGGGGATGATGGAGAGACCCATCACGGGGTATTCGACGTGGCCTATCTGAACAGCGTTCCTGGGATCACGGTGTATTCCCCCTCCAATTTCACAGAACTGGACCGGATGCTGGAGGCGGCAGTGTGCCGCTGCACCGGTCCCGTGGCGGTGCGCTATCCCAGAGGGGGACAGGGGTCCTTCCAGGCAGATGCGGGGGATGCCTCCGCCGTGGTCCTCCGCCATGGGACAGACCTCACCCTGGCGGGCTATGGCATGGAGATCAACGATCTTCTGGAGGCGGCGGCCCGCCTGGAGGAGGTCGGGATCCAGGCGGAGGTTGTAAAGTGGAATATCATTACACCACTTGAGACAGAACTGTTGATCGAGTCGGTGCGCAAGACGGGCCATCTGTTGGTGGCGGAGGAGTGCGTGGAGCAGGGCTGCGTGGGCGTCCGGGCTCTGGCCGCTTTGGAGGCCTCCGGCACGGCGGCGAAGACTGCGCTGGTCAACTGCGGGACGGGATATGTGCCCCACGGAGCGGTCCCGATCCTGAAAAAAAGTCTGGGACTGGATGGAGCGGGGCTCTTCCGCCGGGCGATGGAGGTGCTGGGCCGTGAAGAATAAAAAGCGGCTGGATGTGGTGATGGTGGAGCGCGGGCTGGCGGAGAGCCGCCAGAAAGCCCAGGCGGTCATCATGGCCGGACAGGTATTCGTAGACGATCAGAAGGTGGACAAGGCGGGCGCTCCGGTGGCGGAGGGCCAGAACGTGGAGGTCCGGGGCAAGACCCTTCCTTATGTGAGCCGGGGCGGGCTGAAGCTGGAAAAGGCCATGCAGCTCTGGCCCATCGGGCTCCACGGCGCGGTGTGCGCCGACATCGGGGCCTCCACCGGAGGATTTACCGATTGTATGCTCCAAAACGGGGCACAGAAGGTCTATGCGGTGGATGTGGGGTATAATCAGCTGGACTACCGCCTGCGCACCCACCCCCAGGTGGTGTGCATGGAGCGGACCAATGCCCGTTATCTCACCCGGGAACAGATCCCGGATCCTCTGAACTTCTTTTCGGTGGACGTCTCCTTCATCTCCCTCAACCTTATCCTGCCCGCGCTGCGGCCCCTGATGCAGGAGACTGGGGAGGGGGTCTGCCTGGTAAAGCCCCAGTTCGAGGCGGGGAAGGACAAGGTGGGCAAGAAGGGGGTCGTCCGGGATCCGGCAGTCCATCTGGAGGTGCTGGAGCACTTTCTGGAGCACGCCGCCCATGCTGGATTCTCTGTAAAGGATATTACCTTTTCCCCTATCCGCGGGCCGGAGGGGAACATTGAATACTTGGGCTATCTCTCGGTCCGGCAGGGCCCGGCATACAGCGGCGACCTGAGCGCACTGGTGGCGGCCTCTCACGGGGAGTTGAAGGGGGAGTAAGGCATGAGGATCATTTTAAGCTCCAACCCCTACCGGGACCGGGGCCTTCGGACCGCGCTGGAGGCGGACCGGATCCTGCGGAAGGCCGGCGCGGAGACGGTGCTGTGTCTGCCCTTTGTCCCCAAGAAGGGGGAGCGGCTGGATCTGCCCCGTCAGGCGGCCCTCCACAAACTGGAGGAGGAGCTTCCTAAGGCGGACCTGCTGGTCTGCTTCGGCGGGGATGGGACCATCCTTCACGCCGCCCGGGACGCCACCCTCCACGGGGTGCCCATCCTGGGGGTGAACATGGGCAGCGTGGGCTTCATGGCGGAGCTGGAGCGGACGGAGCTCTCCCTGCTGGTCCCCCTGGCCAAGGGGCACTTTGTGACGGAGGAGCGGATGATGCTGGACATCCGGCTGCTTCGGGGGGAGAAACAGATCAGCCAGGACCTGGCCCTGAACGATGTGGTCTTTTCCAAGGGCTCCATGGCCCGGGTGGCGGAGGTGGAGGTACTGGCCGACCAGGTGATGGTCCAGCGGATCATGGGGGACGGGGTCATTGTCGCCACGCCCACAGGCTCCACCGCCTACTCCATGTCGGCGGGGGGGCCCATCGTGGAGCCGAACTGCCGGTGCATCGTGGTCACGCCCGTGTGCGCACACCAGCTCAGCTCCCGGGCCATGGTGCTGGATGCCGGCCGGCGGATCACCGTGCAGATGCCCAAGGGGAGCCGGAAGCACCTCTATCTGTCGGTGGACGGGGGCAAGGTGATCCGCGTCACAGCCAATGAGCGGGTGGAGATCACACAATCCCAATGCAGTACGCGGCTGGTCCAGCTGGCGGGCCGGAGTTTTTATCAGGTCACCAATCAGAAGTTAGGAGGGTATGTGCCATGAAGCGTGCGCGTCAGACGGAGATCCTGAACATCATTCAAAGCGTGGATGTGGAGACCCAGGAGCAGCTGCTGGATGAGCTGCGGGCCAGGGGCTATTCCGCCACCCAGGCCACGATTTCCCGGGACATCAAGGAGCTGCGGCTGGTAAAGGAATTGGCCGGCGGCGGCTACCGGTATGCGTCCTCCGACCGGCGGGGCCTGGCGGACTCCGACATCCGGCTTCGGAACATTTTTAAGGAGGGCGTCACCTCGGTGGACGTGGCGCAGAACATCGTGGTGGTGCGGACCATGCCGGGGCTGGCCTCCGCGGCCTGTTCGGCCCTGGACAATATGGACATATCGGGCATGGTGGCCAGCCTGGCGGGGGATGATGTTGGGATTCTAATTATGCGGGATAACGATCTGGCGGAGCAGTTCATCCAGGAGGTCCACAAGCTGCTGAAGTGATCCGCTGTCTGGAAGGAAATGAGGGAGTGCAATGCTTTCCTTGCTGCATATCGAGAATATCGCGCTGATTGAGTCGGCGGACATCCGCTTTGAGGCGGGCTTCAACGTCCTCACCGGCGAGACCGGGGCGGGCAAGTCCATCGTCATCGACTCCATCGGCGCGGTACTGGGGGAGCGGACCAGCCGGGAGCTGATCCGCACCGGGGCGCGTTCTGCCCTGGTCACGGCGGTGTTCACCGGGGTCCCGCCCCTGGCCTGGCTGGTGGAGAACGGGTTTTCCACCGGCCGGGAGGAGCTGCTGCTCCAGCGGGAGCTTCAGGGGGACGGTCGGAATGTGTGCCGGGTGGACGGCCGGCTGGTCACCGTGGCCCAGCTGCGGGAGCTGGGACGGCAGCTGCTGAACATCCACGGCCAGCATGACGGGCAGCAGCTGCTGGATCCGGCCAGCCACCTGGGCTATCTGGACCGGTTTGGGCGGCACGAGCCGCTTTTGGAGGAATACCGGGCGGCCTATCACAGCTGGCATGACCTGCGGAAGCGGATCGCCGCCCTCCAAATGGACGAGGCGGAGCGCTCCCGCCGGGTGGACACGCTGAATTATCAGATCCGGGAGCTGGAGCGGGCCGAGCTGCGTCCGGGGGAGGACGAGGAGCTGGACGCCCGCAGGACGCTGCTGCGCAGTGCCGGAAAGCTGATGGAGGCGGTGCGGATGGCGGAGTTTGCCCTGTCCGGGGACGAGGACAGCGCCGGAGCCTGCGCCCTGGTGGCCGATGCGGAGGGCGCGGTCCAGAGCGTCTCCTCCATCAGTCCGGAGCTGGGGGAGCTGGGAGAGCGGCTCACCGCCCTGCGGTGTGCCGCCGACGACGCGGCGGACAGCCTCCGGGACCTGAGCCGGACCTTCGACTTCTCGCCGGGCGAACTGGACGAGGTGGAGGAGCGGCTGGACCTGCTCTACCGCCTGCGGAAGAAGTACGGTCCCACAGTGGAGGAGATGCTGGCCTATCTGGATCGCTGCCGGCAGGAACTGGATCAGATCCAGTACGCCGATGACACCATCGCCCGCCTGGAAAAGGAACTGGGCAAGGTGGAGAAGGAGGCCCGGAAGCGGGGACAGGCCCTGTCCCAGGCCAGACAGACTTCGGCCCAGTCCCTGAGGGACCGGGTGCAGGAGGAACTGCGCCAGCTGGATATGCCCAAGGTCCGCTTTGAGGTGGAATTTGCCCCCAAGGGCGGGGAGTCCGGGATGGACGAGACCGGGGTGGACGAGATCCAGTTCCTCATGTCGGCCAACCTGGGGGAGGCGCTCAAGCCCATCCAGAAGGTGGCCTCCGGCGGCGAGCTGGCCCGGATCATGCTGGCGCTGAAAAACGTGTTGGCAGAGGGGGACGAGATCGGCAGCCTGGTCTTTGACGAGGTGGACACGGGGGTGTCCGGCCGGGCGGCCCAGAAGGTGGCGGAGAAGATGGCTCAGGTGGCCCAGCACAAGCAGGTGCTGTGCGTGACCCATCTGCCCCAGATCGCAGCTATGGCGGACACCCACTTTGCCGTGAGCAAAGGGGAGTGGGGTGGACGGACCTACACCGCGCTGGAGCGGCTGGACCGGACCCGCCGGCGGGAGGAGCTGGCCCGCCTCATCGGAGGGGCGTCCGTCACACCCGCTCTGCTGGAGAGTGCGGAGGAGCTGTTGGCTCAGGCGGAACAGATCCGGAAACACATGGTCGGAGAGACGCAGCAGACATGAACGCAGCAGACACCTACGCTTTTGTGGGTGTCTGCTGTTTTTTCTGGATGGGCCTGGGACGGTGGGGTTCCGGCAAAAAAGAATGGAATTCTTTCTATGAAAATCTTTCATTTTCTGCTGTGGTTTGGTATAATAAAAAACTGTCTATGCCGCCGGACAGAGGACCTGCGGCGAGGGATGGAATGATCCGGGAGAGGAGCGGTCAGTTTGTTTGTATTGCTGTTTCTGCTCTGGCTGGTGCTGAACGGGGGCTGGAGCCTCCAGATCGCGGGGGCCGGGGTGCTGGCGGCCGGCCTTGTGGCCTGGGGCTGCCAGCGGGTGCTTGGTCTGCCCTTCTGGGGCGGGCGGAAGCTCTGGCAGAGGATTTTATGTGCGGTGGGGTATCTGCCCCTTCTTCTGCGGGAGGTGTGGACCGCGAATCTCCAGGTGATCCTCCGCATCCTGTGTCCCGGGCGGCGGAGGGGTGCGCCCCGCCTGAGCTGGGTGGACCCCGGCCTGAGGGAGCCGGGGACGCAGTTCCTGCTGGCCAACTCCATCACCCTGACGCCGGGGACCGTGACGGTGGCGCTCCACCGGGGGCGGCTGTGCGTCTACGCGCTGGATCAGGAGTTCGCCGCGGGGGTCAAGGATTCTGAATTTGTCCGGCGGCTGCGCCGGTGGGAGGGAAAACAGGATGGCTGAGTGTACGCCTGAGCTGCGGGTCTGTTTGAGCACAGCGCTCTGTCTGCTGACTGGGGTCATGCTGGCCTGTCTGGTGCGGGCCATCCGGGGGCCCCGGTATACCGAGCGGCTGGTGGCGCTGAACCTGATCTGCACCGTGGTGGTGCTGATGGTGTGTATCCTGTCCTATCTGCTGGAGGCGGCATATCTGGTGGATGTGGCGATCCTGTACGGGCTGCTGAATCTACTGGCGGTGGCGGTGCTCAGCCGCATTTCAGTCCGCCGGCACCGGGAGAAGAGGGGGGAGGAGCCATGACGGTGCGGAGTTTCGCGGCGGTGTGTCTGCTGGCCCTTGGCGTGCTGGTGGTGGTGATCGCCGCGGTGGGAATGTTCCGCTTCCGGCGGACGCTGGAGCTGCTCCAGGCCAGCGCGCTGGCGGATACCCTGGGACTGCTGCTGATCCTGGCGGGCCTGGCCCTGCTGTGCGGCTTTACGGTCCACACGGCCAAGCTGGTCCTGCTGGTGGTCATCCTGTGGGCGGTGAACCCGGTGTCCGCCCACCTGATCGCCCGGATGGAGGTCATTACCGGGCTGGGTATGGAGCCGGACCATTTGCAGGAGAAAGGAGAACAGGAACTGTGACTGGATTGGAGTTGCTGCTGTTGTCATTTTTGATCTTCTGCGCTGTGGCCACGGTGTTGTGCCGGCGGCTGGTGTCGGCGGTCATTATTTTTATGTCCTACTCCGCTGTGATGTCCATTTTATGGTTTTTGCTGGAGTCGCCGGACCTGGCCATCACAGAGGCCGCCGTGGGCGCCGGGGTGACCAGCCTGCTGTTTTTCCTCACACTGCGGAAGATCAATGCCCTGAAAGGAATGGAACGGGATGAAGAATGAGACCCGGAACGAGGGCTGGTACGGGCGGTTTCTGCACTGGGCTGGCGGAGAGGAGCCGGACGGCCCGGAGGGGCCGGAGGATCCGGAGCGCCAGGAATTTTTGGAGTATCTGGAGTACATCGAGGCCCACGGGGACATGGAGTTCGGAGCCTATCGCCTGATGCGCTATCGGGAGCGCCGGGAGAAGGGAATGGAGGGTGCGCAGCCCCCAGCGGACCGGCCTGCGGAGCGGCGGGAGGTCCGGCGGCCCGCCCGAAGACGGCGGCCCGGGGCGCTGCGGCGGCAGCTGCGCCTCTACCGGGGACTGAGCGTGTGTGTGATCGCGGTGCTGGCCGGCATTTTTCTGCTGACCGCCGCAGCTCTGCCCAGCTTTGGGGACCCGGAGTCCCCCGCCATGAACGAGGTGGCCCGCCGCTATCTGGAGGACGGCGTGGAGGAGACCGGTGCGGTGAATGCGGTGGCGGGGATGATCCTGGAGTACCGGGCCTTCGACACCTTCGGAGAGTCGGCGGTCCTCTTTGCGGCGGCGGGGAGCACCCTGCTGCTGCTCCACAGCCCCCGGCTGCGGGTGCGGACCTTCCGGGGGCCGGATGCGCTGATGTCCCTGCTGGGGCGCGGGCTGCTCCCGGCAATCCTGCTGTTTGGGATCTATGTGATCGTCAACGGCCACCTCAGTCCCGGCGGCGGATTTTCCGGCGGGGCCGTGCTGGGCGGCGGACTGATCCTGGCCTCCCTGGTGCTGGGGGAGGAGCGGATGGCACAGCTTCTGTCCACCCGGCGCACCACCCGCCTGACGGTGTTCTGTCTGCTGGCTTATGCGGGGATGAAGGGCTATTCCTTCTTCACCGGAGCCAACGGGGTGGGCTGGGAGATCCCGAAGGGGACGCCTGGGGAGATCCTCAGCGGCGGCCTGATCCTGCCGCTGAATCTGTGTGTGGGCGTCATCGTCGCCTGTACCATGTATACCTTTTATATTCTGTTTTTGGGAAGGGAGGAGTGAGCCATGCTGGAGGTTTTGGTGGAACAGCGGTTTTATGTGACGGCGGTACTGCTGTTCAGCGTAGGGCTTGCCGCCCTTCTGCTCCATCCAAATCTGATCAAGAAGATCATCGGCCTGAATTTGATGGACACGGCAGTGTTCCTTTTCCTGGCGGCTATGGGCTATGTGGACGGAGGGAAGGCCCCCATGGTGGAGCCGGGGGCGGAAGCGGCCGCCTATATCAATCCGGTGCCCGGCGGACTGGTGCTCACCGGGATCGTGGTGGCGGTGAGCACCACGGCCCTGTTTTTGGCACAGACCCACCGGCTGTATCAGAAGTACCACAGCGTCAACCTGGATGTGATCCTGATGCTGGCCCGGAGGGGAACGGAAGAAGAGTGACAGAATAAGTTGACGCAGAAGAGGTGAAAAGGAATTGTCCTTGTCGTATAACATCCCCTTTCTCAGCATCATGCTCACCCTGGTCAGCGGGATCCTGGTCCCCCTGATCCGGCGGGAGGGCGGGGCGCTGCGGCTGATCCGCGGGGTGCAGCTGGGTGTGGCGGGGCTGTCCGCCCTGCTGCTGGTGCGTCTGAGCGGGGCGGGGGCCAGCTTCTCCTATCCCATGGGGCATATTCCGGCCCCCTGGGGCAACGAGCTGCGGGCGGGTCCCCTGGAGGCCCTGCTGGCCCTGACCTTCAGCGTAGTGATGCTGCTTTCCCTCAGCGGCGGAGCGGAGGATCTGAGGCGGGACGTCCGGCCGGACCGGCAGGGCTGGTACTGCCTGCTGATGCAGCTGCTGTTCGGGGCGCTGCTGGCCATGGTGTATACCGACGACCTGTTCACCGGCTATGTGTTTGTGGAGATTGCGGCTGTGACCGCCTGCATCGCGGTGGCCGCCAAGGAGAGCGGGCGCTCGGTGGTGGCCGCCATCCGGTATCTGATCTTCAGCTGTCTGGGTTCCGGTCTGGTGCTGCTGGGCATCGCTATGCTGTACTGCATCACGGGACAGCTGCTGTTTTCCGGACTGGAGGAGGCGGTGGCCCGGCTGGTCCAGTCGGGGGAGTACAGCCTGCCACTGGTGGTGTCCGCCCTGCTGATGACGCTGGGCCTGTCCATCAAGAGCGCCCAGTTCCCCTTTCACGCCTGGCTTCCAGACGCCCATGCCAGCGCCACCACCGCATCCAGCGCCATTCTGTCCGGCCTGGTGCTGAAGGGCTACCTGGTCCTGCTGCTGAAGCTGATCCTGCGGGTGTTCGGTCCGGCGCTGATCGTCTCCACCTATATCGACGATCTTCTCTTTCTGCTTGGGCTGACGGGGATGCTGTTTGCCTCGGTGGCCGCCCTGCGGCAGGAGGAGGTCAAGCGGATGATCGCCTACTCCTCTTCGGCCCAGATCTCCTATATCTTTTTGGCCCTGGGTCTGGGGAGCGAGGCGGGATGGACGGCGGCCTGTTATCAGATCCTGGCCCATGCCATGACCAAATCCATGATCTTCGTGGGTGCAGGGGAGATGATCCGGGCCTCCGGCGGCCACTACTGGGGGGAGCTGCGGGGCGCGGCCCGGCTGGCCCCTCTGGGAGGCGCGGCCTTTACAGTGGGCGGCCTGTCCCTGTGCGGCCTGCCCCTTCTGGCTGGGTTTTCCGCCAAGTACTGCATTGCGGCGGCGGCGCTGGACGCGGAGTGGCAGACTGCGCCCGCCCTGTTTGGGCTGGCGGCCAGCTCTGTGCTGAATGCGATGTACTATATCCCGGCTATTTTGGCCATCTGGGGCCGGGCGCGGGCCAATGAAGACGCACCGCTGGTCTGGATGCGGGGGAATGGGGAGGGCAAGTGTGCCATCCTGCTGTTCCTGGCGGGCAACCTGCTGCTGGGGACCGCCTTTGGGCCTGTCCGCGGGCTGATCCAGCAGGGGCTGTCCCTGTTTTGACTGAACACCCATGACGGAGGAGGAAATTGACCATGTGGAGAGGCTGGCTGCTGCTGCCCATTCTGCTGCCCGTGCTGGGCGGGATCGGCGTGCTGGGGATCCATACCCTGCGGGTGCGCCGGCGGACAGTCTCCCTGCTGCTGGCGGTCCAGCTGCTGGTGGTGGCCGCGGTGTTCCGCATGGAAGGGGAGCCCTTTGTGTTCCTCACCCTGACGGAGGGGGTGCGGTTCGTGCTGCGGCCGGACGCGCTGGGCCGCCTGTTTGCCGAGCTGATCTGCGCGGTGTGGTTCGCAGTGGCCTTTTTTGCCTTTGAGTACATGAACCACGAGGGGCACCGGGAACGCTTTTTCGGGTTCTACCTGCTGACCCTGGGGGCGCTGATGGGGGTGTGTCTGGCGGGCAACCTGGTGACCCTCTACCTGTTCTATGAGATGATGACCCTGCTGTCCGTCCCATTGGTGCTCCATATCGGGACCCGAAAGGCCTTTGACGCCGCCTACCGCTATCTGGGCTTCTCTGTGACCGGGGCGGGTCTGGGACTGCTGGGGCTGTTCCTCCTCCAGGGCTTCTGCACCACGGATCTGTTCACTCCGGGCGGTGTGCTGGACCCGGCGCGGGCGGCACAGGACCGTGGGCTGCTGCTGGCGGTGTTCTTCGTGATGGCGGTGGGCTTCGGCTGTAAGGCGGGGATGTTTCCCCTCCACGCCTGGCTGCCCATCGCCCACCCGGTGGCCCCGGCGCCCGCCTCGGCGGTGCTGTCCGGCCTGATCACCAAAATGGGGGTGCTGGCCCTCATCCGGGTGGCGTACTACCTGTTTGGCTGGCCTTTCCTGGATGGGAGCTGGGCGCAGCGGGCGGTGCTGGTGCTGGCGCTGATCACGATCTTTCTGGGGTCTACCCTGGCTATGCGGGAGGATACCCTGAAAAAGCGCCTGGCCTACTCCACCGTCAGCCAGGTCTCCTATGTGATCTTTGGCCTGATGCTCTTTCACCCCATGGCCCTGGAGGGGGCCCTGTTCCAGGCGGTGTTCCACGCTCTGGCGAAAAATGCCCTGTTTATGGCCACCGGCGCCATCATTTACAAGACCCACCTCACTCAGGTGTCCCAGATGCGGGGGGTGGGCAGCGCCTACGGGATCACCATGTGGTGCTTTACACTGGCCTCCCTGTCCCTGATCGGGATCCCGCCCACCGGGGGCTTTGTGAGCAAATGGCTGCTGGCCGAGGGCGCACTGTCGGCGGGGGAGGGCTCCCTGGCCTACTGGGGCGTCGGGGTGCTGATGGTGTCCGCCCTGCTGACGGCGGGCTATCTGCTGCCCATCGTGACCGCAGCCTTTTTCCCGGGTGAAAAATTTGACCACCGGGCGGTGATGCGCCAGCAGGATACCTGGCTGATGTGGATCACGCTGTGTGCCCTGACTGCCGCCGTGGTGGTGCTGGGGATGTTCCCCGGCCTGCTGGAGCCGGCGGTCCAGGCGGTCACAGGCCCACTCTTCGGAGGGGCTGCATGAGGAACGAGAGGAGGGAGAACGCGCTGTGCTGATGCTGCTTGCCATCCTGCTGCCCATCGCGGCGGGGGGCGTCCTTCTGGTCTGGCGGCCCCAGGACCCGCGGAGACGCCAGGATTTTGTGGTTGGCTCCGCCTGTGCCGGGGCGGCGGCCGCCCTGACTGCGGTGTTCACGCTGCGGGGGGAAGAGGTATTCCAGCTGCTGTCCCTGGGGGAGCGGCTGTCCATCGCCTTCCGGGTGGATGGGCTGTCCTGTATCTTTGCCGTGCTGGTGTCCGTCCTGTGGCCCCTGGCCTGTCTGTATGCGGCGGAGTATATGAGCCGGGAGGGAGGGGAGAACCGGTTCTTTGCCTTTTATCTGGCCAGCCTGGGGGTAACTTTGGGCATCGCTTTCTCCGCCAATGTGCTGACGATGTACTTTTTCTATGAGCTGCTCACCCTGTCCACCCTGCCCCTGGTGATGCACGCCCTGGACAGCAAGGCGCGGTATGCCGGACGGATCTACCTGACCTACTCCATGTGCGGCGCGGCCCTGGGCTTCATCGCCATGGTGCTGCTGCTGGAGCACGGTGGGATGTTCTTTCAATTCGGTGGGGGCGTCTCAGTTTCAGCTGGCAAGGAAAATACCTTACGGGCAGCTTATGTGCTTGGATTTTTTGGCTTCGGTGTGAAGGCAGCGGTTTTCCCGGGGCACCGGTGGCTGCTGCGGGCCTCCGTGGCCCCCACGCCGGTGACCGCCCTGCTCCATGCGGTGGCGGTGGTGAAGGCTGGGGTGTTCGCGGTGACCCGCCTGACCTGGTACGGCTATGGGCCGGACCTCATTCGGGGCAGCTGGGCCCAGTACCTGGTCATGGGGGCGGCCATGTTTACCATCGCCTACGGCTCCGCCAAGGCCCTGCGTACCCAGCATCTGAAGCGGCGGCTGGCCTGGTCCACCATCAGCAACCTCTCCTATGTCCTGCTGGGGGTGACCACCCTGACCACGGCCGGCCTGACGGCGGGGATGGTCCACATGGTGTTCCATGCGGTGCTGAAAATCACCCTGTTTTTCTGCGTGGGAGCGGTCCACTATAAGCTCCACCGGGATTTTGTCCCGGATGTGGAGGGCTGCGGCGTACTGATGCCGGTGGTGTTTGGCTCCTTCACCGCGGCGGCCCTGGGCCTGATGGGGGTGCCGCCTCTGACCGGCTTCACCAGCAAGTGGATGCTGGCCACGGCTGCGGCGGGGCTGGGGACCTGGATGGGCTATCTTGGAGCCAGTGTGCTGATCCTGTCCGCGGTGCTCACCGCCCTGTACCTGATGCAGATCGTCCTGCTGGCCTTTTTCCCCAGACAGAACCGGCAGCTCTCCGTCCGGGTGCCCAAGCGGGCCCGGCGGGATCCGGGCCTGAGGATGACGGTGCCCATCACCGCCCTGGCGGCGGGCTCGGTGGCCCTGGGCCTGGGGGCCGGCCGTCTGGCCGGGACAGTTGCCGCCCTGCTGGGATAAAAAGGGCGGATCCTGTGAAAGTGAGGGGAAGGAATGTCCCAGTTTCTGCTGTTCCCGGTCTTTTTTCCGTTTCTGGCCGGGCCGTTTGCCTATTGGATCGGGTGCTGGCATGAGAAGGCGCGGAACACCTTTGTGATGTCCGCGGCCGCGCTGGAGCTGTTTCTGGTGCTCACTCTTTGGACCAAGCCGGAGCTGGCCCAGGCCACTGCGGTGGTGGAGGGCTTCTGCGGCATGGGGATCCAGCTGCGCGCAGGGGGCTTTCACACCCTGATGGCCCTGCTGACGGCGACGGGCTGGATGGCGGCCACGGTGTTTTGCCGGGAGTACATGGTTCACGTCCATAAGCGGAACCGGTTTTATCTCTTCTGGCTGATGACCCTGGGAGCCACCATGGGGGTGTTCCTGTCCGGCGACCTGTTTACCGCTTTCCTCTTTTTTGAGGTCATGTCCTTTACGTCCTTTGTGCTGGTGATCCAGACGGAGGAGTATCCCGCTTTGAAGGCGGGGGAGACCTATCTGGCCGTGGCGGTCATCGGCGGACTGGCGGCCCTGACGGGGCTGTTCCTCCTGTACCGCCAGCTGGGCACCTTGTCGCTGGACGCCATGGCGGCGGCCGCCGCCGGGGCGGAGGACCGGGGTCTGCTCTTGGTTGGCGGCCTGCTGGTGCTGGTGGGCTTCGGGGCAAAGGCGGGGGCGTTCCCGCTGCACATCTGGCTGCCCACCGCCCACCCGGCGGCCCCTGCGCCGGCTTCGGCGGTGCTGTCCGGCGTCATCACCAAGACGGGGATATACGGGGTCCTGGTGCTGTCCACCACCGTCTTTCTCCATGATAAGCAATGGGGGATGCTGCTGGCCGTGCTGGGCGCTGTGACCATGGTGCTGGGGGCGGTGCTGGCGGTGCTGTCCGTGGACTTGAAGCGGACCTTGGCCTGCTCTTCCATCTCTCAGATCGGGTTCATCCTGGTGGGGACCGCCATGCTGTGTCTGCTGGGGGAGCACAACGCCCTGGCAGTGGACGGGACCATCCTGCATATCCTGAACCACTCGCTCATCAAGATGGTCCTCTTCCCGGCGGCGGGGATCATCCATCTCACCACTCATTCCTTTGATTTGAACGACATCCGGGGGTTTGGACGAGGAAAACCCCTGTTGGCTCTGGTCATGGGGATGCCCATGCTCAGCCTGGCGGGCGCGCCTGGGCTGAACGGCTATGTCAGCAAGACCCTGCTCCACGAGAGCATCGTGGAATATATCCATCTTGCAGGGGAGGGGGCGGCGCTGTTTCAAGTGCTGGAGGCCCTGTTCCTGTTCAGCGGCGGCCTGACCATGGCCTATATGCTGAAGCTGTTTATCTGCCTGTTTCTGGAGCGGAATGCCCTGCCCGAGGAGGTCCTGGCCCGGAAGTGGCGGCAGGAGGGGGAGCACTACGTTGCCCCGGCCTCGGTGGGGGTCCTGCTGGCCTATCTGCTGGTGATGCTGCGCTTTGGGACGGATCCCGGCGCGGCTATGGACCCCATCGCGGCCTTTGCCCGGGATTTTCTGGGGGGGACGGCCCCCGCCCATGCGGTGGACTACTTTGCCGCAGTCAATCTGGAGGGGGCGGCGGTCTCCGCGGCCATAGGCGCGGGGGTCTACCTCCTGGTGGTCCGCACCCTGCTGATCCGGCGGGGCAGATATGTGGATCCCATCCCGCCCTGGCTGGATCTGGAACGGGGACTGTACCGTCCGGCCCTGCGGTTTCTGGCCCAGACAGCCATTGTTTTGGCGACATTGGTTGACCGGCTGGGTCCCCGGCTGCTGTTCCACGGGATCCCGTGCCTGTTCCAGCGCCTGCGCCTGTGGTGGACCGGGACCCGGGACCAGCTTCTGCTCCTGTTGACCGGAGAGGTCTATTCCCCCCGCCCCACAGTGGAGCAGGCGGCGGACGACTTTTATTTCGCCCGGTATGAGGACGAGCCCCGCCGTCTGGTGGGCTTCACCCACTCCCTGGCATTCGGCCTGCTGCTCACCGGGCTGGGCCTGGTCTTCGGCCTGCTGTTCATTCTGCTGCACTGAGCGCGGTCCCCTTACAGCTCCTTTCGGATCTGACGCAGTGCGTTTTTCTCCAGGCGGGAGACCTGGGCCTGGGAGATGCCGATCTCCTCAGAGACCTCCATCTGGGTCTTGCTGTGGTAGAAACGCATGGACAGGATCTTTTGCTCCCTGGGGGTGAGGCGGGAGACCGCCTCCTTCAGGGCGATGCGCTCCAGCCACATCTCGTCGGTATTTTTGCTGTCCTTCACCTGGTCCATGACGCAGACGGTGTCCCCGCTGTCGGAGTAGATGGGTTCATACAGGGAGACGGGCTCCAGGATGGCGTCCAGGGCAAAGACCACGTCCTCACGCTTGATGTCCAGGATCTGGGCGATCTCGTCCACCGTAGGCTCCTTTTGGTGCTTGGCCAGATAGGCCTCCTTGGCCTGGAGCACTTTATAGGCGGTGTCCCGCATGGCGCGGGATACCCGCATCGTGCTGTTGTCCCGGAGATACCGGCGGATCTCTCCCACGATCATGGGTACGCCATAGGTGGAGAAGCGCACATCCAGGTCAGTGTTGAAGTTATCAATGGCCTTGATCAGGCCGATACACCCCACCTGGAACAGGTCGTCCACATTCTCCCCGCGGTTGGAGAATTTATGGATCACCGACAGAACCAGCCGCAGATTGCCGGCGATCAGCTCTTCCCGTGCCTGCCGGTCCCCGGCCTTGGCCCGGCGGAGGAGCGCCTGGGTCTCTTCATTTTTCAGCACCTTCAGCTTAGCGGTGTTGACACCACAGAGCTCCACTTTGTTTTGCATCCTTCAAAAACCTCCTGCCCGGGTAACGCTGTACTTCCAGTATCTCCCGGACGGGAGGTTTCATACTGTCCCGGCTGCCGGATATTTTTTTATGTCAGACCGGTTTCGATGGATTTCTTATGGAGGGCAGTGGACTATCCAAGGGCCACGTCCAGGATCATCATGATCAGGAAGCCGGCCATGACGCCGAAGGTGCCCCCATGGGTCTCATGGTCGTGGCGAAGGTTGGCCTCTGGAATGAGCTCCTCCACCACCACATAGAGCATAGCTCCGGCGGCAAAGGAGAGCAGCCAGGGCATCAGTGGCTGGACGGTCCCCGCGGCCAGGACGGTGAGCAGGGCGGCAATGGGCTCTACGATGCCGGAGGCGGCGCCCATCAGAAAGGCCCGGGCGCGGCCCATGCCGGCCTGCCGCAGGGGGAGGGAGATGGCGGCGCCCTCGGGAAAGTTCTGGATCCCGATGCCCAGGGCCAGGGCCATAGAGGCAGGGAGCAGGGTGATGTCTGCCTGGGCAGCCAGGGCGAAGGAGATGCCCACGGCCATCCCCTCCGGGATGTTGTGCATGGTGATGGCCAGCACCAGCAGGGTGTTCCGGCGGCCGCGCTCCCCGGACCCGCGGTCCAGAAGCTCCGGCGTGAGGTGGGGGAGCAGAACGTCCATCCCGGCCAGAAAGGCGATGCCCAGGACGGAGCCCCCCGCCGCGGGGAGCCAGCCGGTGCCGCCGGCGGCCTGCGACTGTTCGATGGCGGGGATCAGGAGCGACCACATACTGGCGGCGATCATCACGCCGGCGGCGAAGCCCAGCATGATTCGGTGCAGTCCGGCGCTGGCCGTCCGGCGGAAGAGAAAGACGGTGGCCGCCCCCAGGGCGGTCATCAAAAAGGTGAAGCCGCTCCCGCCGGCGGCCCATAGAAGTGCTTGTGTCAACATGAGGTTCCTTTCCCGGCGCGGCGGCGGTCTGCTCAGCCCTCCCATCTGGGAAGAGGGGGAAAAACGCCCGGAGACCTTCCGGTCCGCACCGCTGTAATGAGGCTGTGCCGGTTCAGCCTATGAGGGCGGGGGAGAGGGGGTGCGGGGTCCCGGAAAAAAATTTGCCGGACCCACTAGGCAAAAGGGGAGAATTATATTAAAATAGAAAAGAACGAAGTTTGAAAAAACACGCAAGGAGGGAATTCGGGTGGAAAATCCGAAGTATAAACGTGTGCTGCTGAAGATCAGCGGCGAGGCTCTGGCCGGGGACGCGACCCGGGGGCTGGACTTTAATGTGATCGGCCAGGTGTGCGAAGTGGTCAAGCGCTGTGTACAGCTGGGCGTGCAGGTGGGCATTGTCGTGGGCGGCGGCAACTTCTGGCGCGGAGTCAAGGACGGCGGGGACCGGATGGTCCGGGTCCGGGCTGACCACATGGGGATGCTGGCCACCGCCATCAATGCCCTGGCTGTGGCCGATGTGCTGGAGCAGAAGGGCGTGGAGGTCCGGGTGCAGACCGCCATTGAGATGCGCGCCATGGCGGAGCCCTATATCCGCTCCAAGGCCATCCGCCACCTGGAGAAGGGCCGCGTGGTCATCTTCGGCTGCGGGACCGGGAACCCCTTCTTCTCCACGGATACGGCGGCGGTGCTCCGGGCGGCGGAGATCGACGCCGATGTGATCCTGCTGGCCAAAAATATCGACGGCGTGTACTCTGCAGACCCCAGGAAGGTGCCCGACGCGGTAAAGTACGATTCCATCACCTATTCGGACGTGCTGGCCCAGCGCCTCCAGGTCATGGACTCCACCGCCACCTCGCTGTCTATGGACAATAAGATCCCTGTGCTCCTGTTTGCCCTGAAGGACCCGGAGAACATTCTGCGGGCTGTGATGGGTGAGAAGATCGGTACGATTGTCCAGGGCTGAGTCCCCGGACAGGAAAATCAAACGGAAAGGAAGATCAGACCAATGAGCGCCGAGACAAACGTGTATGATCAGAAAATGCTGAAGACCATCGAGGTCGTCAAGTCCAACTTTGCCTCCGTCCGGGCGGGCCGGGCCAACGCCGGTGTGCTGGACCGCATCACCGTGGAGTACTATGGAACACCCACCCCCCTGAATCAGGTGGCCGCGATCTCCTCCCCGGATCCCCGGACGCTGGTGATCCAGCCCTGGGATGGAAGCCTGCTGAAGGCCGTGGAGAAGGCAATCCAGACCTCCGACCTGGGCATCAACCCCCAAAACGACGGGCGTGTGGTCCGCCTGGCTTTCCCGCAGCTGACGGAGGAGCGCCGCAAGGATCTGACCAAGCAGGTGCGCAAGTACTGTGAGGAGGGCAAGGTTGCCCTTCGGAACATCCGCCGGGACGCCATGGAGGACTTCAAGAAGAAAAAGAAGGCCGCCGAGATCACCGAGGATGACCTGAAGCAGCTGGAGAAGGAGCTTCAGGATATGACCGATAAGCACTGCAAGGACATCGATGAACTGACGGTCAAAAAAGAGCAGGAGCTGATGGCTGTCTGACACACAGGGACCTCCGGCGGGCCGGAGGCTTGGGGTGCGGGATGCTGGGGCCCACTGGGTCCGGGCGTTCTGCACCCCCCTGTGTGTGGTGGGGGCCGCAGGTCCCCGGCAAGATCACACTGCGGAGTTTTTGACTGTCTGGAAGGATCATATTATGCTCTTTTTTAAACCAGCGGAGGAGGCCCAGGCGGATCTGACCCGCCTGCCCCGCCATATCGCCGTCATCATGGATGGGAACGGCCGTTGGGCCAGAAAGCGGGGCCTGCCCCGCACCGCCGGACACGCCGCCGGGGCGGAGACTTTCCGCACCATTGCCACCTACTGCAAGGACATTGGCGTGCAGTATTTCACGGTCTATGCATTCTCTACCGAAAACTGGAAGCGTCCGCAGGATGAAGTCGATGCGCTGATGAACCTGTTCCGCTCCTATCTGAAGGAAGCGGCGGAAACCATGTTCGAGCGCGGCGTAGCCGTGCGCGTGCTGGGCGACCTGACCGTTCTGCCGGAGGATATCCGCGCGCAGATCGCGGAGGTGGACGAGATTGCCGATCAGCTTGGTCCGGACGCGGCAACAGCTTCGCTGTGCATCAATTACGGCGGCCGTGACGAGATCAAAAACGCCGTCCGTGCCATCGCGCAGCGGGTGAAAAACGGAGAGCTGGCACCTGAGGATATCACCGAGGATACCATCACCGCCAACCTGTATACCTGTCTCTTATACACATCTCCGAGC